>Ga0206925_1061_pt1 | contig 23445 bp, 14 predicted proteins | sample Alteio_BWOrgHeat_62_FD_152944 | JGI IMG/M metagenome (GOLD analysis project Ga0206925, IMG submission 152944) | Enriched cells from forest soil in Barre Woods Harvard Forest LTER site, Petersham, Massachusetts, United States -... | ecosystem: Environmental > Terrestrial > Soil > Temperate forest >...
TGGTGATTTTTATGACCCAGCAATGGGAGCCGCATTTTCTCAATCCCCAGGGGCTACCCAATGTCTCTTGGAATATGGCGTTTAACGAAGCCTGGAGCTTTGTGTGTAACGCCGACTGGCAGGACTACTCGGGTGAAGCCACTTATAGCTATTTTTCCCAAATCTTAGGCGTGATGGTGCACCAGTTTATCAGTGGCTCGACGGGCCTGGCCATTCTCGTGGCTTGCGGACGCGCGCTGAAACGTGCTTCGGTCAAGAGCATCGGCAACTTCTGGGTGGATGTGACGCGCTGCATGCTCTACATCACGCTGCCCCTGTCGGCGATCTTCGGTATTTTTCTTGCCCAGCAAGGTGTTCCGCAGACCTTGGGCGCCTATCCGACTGCCGCCCTTGTCGAGCCCTATAACAATCAGATTCCCAAGGTGGACGACAAAGGCAACCCCGTCACGACCAAAGTCGCGGCGACCGAATCGAAGCCCAAGCTCGATGCCAGCGGCAAGGCCGTACTCGATGACAAAGGCCAGTCAGTGATGGCCGATGTACCGAAGTTGGATGACAAGGGCCAGCCGGTGATGACCGATCAGCCGGTGATGGTGGACAACCGCGTGGACACGCAAACCATCCCCCTCGGTGCAGTCGCGTCTTTTGAATCCATTAAGCAGCTCTTCACCAACGGTGGCGGCTGGTACGGTGTTAACAGCGCGCACCCGTATGAAAATCCGACGCCCTTCGCGAACTTTTTGGAATTGTTGGCCATTGTTATCGTGCCGATGGCGCAGGTGTATATGTTTGGTCTGCTCGTCTCGAACACCAAGCACGCCTGGTGCCTGTTTGCCGTCATGCTCGTGTTGTATTTGTTTTCGTTTGGCATCTGCTGGTGGGCGGAGTCGCAGCCTAACCCCGTGCTCGGTGCGCAATACCGCCCGTTGATGGAAGGCAAGGAGGTGCGCAATGGCGTGGAAAATAGCGTGCTGTGGACGGTGTCAGCCACGGCCATTGATAACGGCTCGGTCAATTCCATGATCGACAGCTACACCCCCATTGGCGGGTTGATGCCCATGTGGAACATCATGATTGGGGAAATGCTCTTTGGCGGCATCGGCTGCGGGATGTACTGCATGCTCTTCCATGTGCTTATCACCGTCTTTATCTGCGGACTGATGATTGGGCGAACTCCGGAGTACCTTGGCAAAAAACTGGGTGCCTGGGAGGCGACCTGGGCGGTCATTGGCGTGCTGCTGCCCAATGCCGCCGCGTTGATCCCTGCCGCCGTGGCCTGCATTTCGTCATGGGGCCAGGCAGGACTGACCAATCACGGGCCGCACGGCTTGAGCGAAATTTTATACGCCTATGCGGAGGCCGCGAACAACAACGGCAGCGCCTTCGCCGGTCTGACCGTCAATACACCGCTCTACGACTTGACCTTGGGGCTCTCGATTATCATCGGCCGTTTTGCTCCGATTGTGGCGATCCTGGCGATTGTCGGTAATCTCGCCAAGAAGAAGACCGTGGAATCCGGTGCCGGCACGCTGCAAACCCATGGCTGGACCTTCGGGCTGAGCCTTGTCGGGGTCATCGTCATTGTGGCCGCGTTGACTTTCTTCCCTGCGCTGCTGCTCGGGCCGTTTATGGAGCACGGCCTCATGCTGGCTGGCCGCACTTTCTAACCATTTAGGAAACCATCGAGGACATTTCCATGAGCACCAAAGTCGAATTCAATTACAGCGAACTGTATAAACGGGCGATTGTCGAATCCTTCAAGAAGCTGAATCCGAAGGACGAGATCAAGAACCTGGTCATGTTTGTCGTCTGGATCGGGTCGGTCTTGACGACCTTGTTCCTGTTCCTGCCGAACCAGTTCAATCTGTTTAACATTCAGATTTGTTTCTGGCTGTGGTTTACCTGCATTTTCGCAAATTTCGCCGAGGCGATGGCCGAGGGCCGCGGCAAGGCCCACGCGGATGCCCTGCGTAAGATGCGCACGAAGACTTCGGCACGCAAACTGGTCAATGGCAAAGAAGTGGAAGTTGCCAGCAGCGAATTAAAAATTGGTGACCTCTTCGTCGTCGAAGCCAACGGCGTCATTCCCACGGACGGTGAAGTCATCGAAGGCATCGCCACAGTGGACGAGTCTGCCATCACGGGCGAATCCGCGCCGGTCATTCGCGAAAGCGGCGGCGACCGCAGTGCCGTCACCGGCGGCACGCGCGTGCTCAGCGACCGCATTGTTGTCCGTACCACGGCCGAGGAGGGCAGTTCATTCCTTGACCGCATGATTGGTATGATTGAAGGCGCACGCCGCCAGAAGACGCCCAACGAAATCGCGCTCAACATCGTGCTCGTGAGCCTCACGGCGCTGTTCATTGTTGTGGTGCTCACGCTGCCGCCCTACGCCCAGTATGATGAGATTGACGCGAAGCAGACCGGGGTCGTGCTCACCTCGCTGCCGGTGCTGTTGTCACTCATTGTCTGTCTGATTCCGACAACCATCGGCGGCCTGCTCAGCGCCATCGGCATCGCCGGCATTGACCGCCTGATGCGCCGCAATGTTCTGGCCACGAGTGGTCGCGCCGTCGAAGCCGCTGGCGACGTGGATGTGCTGCTGCTCGACAAAACCGGCACCATCACCATCGGCAACCGCATGGCCACGGAATTTCTCCCGGCGCCGGGCATCAAAATCGAATACCTCGCCGAGGCCGCGCAACTCTCCTCGATGGCCGACGAAACGCCGGAAGGCCGTTCCATCGTCGTCCTCGCAAAAGAAAAATACAGCCTGCGTGGTCGCGATGTCGCGGTGCCGCCGGCGGTCTTTATTCCTTTCACCGCCCAAACTCGCATGAGCGGCGTGGATATCGAAGCCACGGGCAAAGAACCGGCCCGGCGCATTCGCAAAGGCGCGGCCGAGTCTGTGCGCCTCTGGGTCGAAGGGCAGGGTGGAATTTGCCCGCCGGAAATCATCGAAGGCGTGGATCGCATTGCCCGCGCTGGTGGCACTCCGCTCGTCGTCGCGGAAAACACCCGCATCCTCGGTGTGATTTATCTCAAGGACATTGTCAAAGGCGGCATCAAGGAGCGATTCGCGCAACTGCGCCAGATGGGCATCAAGACCATCATGGTCACGGGCGATAATCCGCTGACGGCCGCGGCCATCGCCGCCGAGGCCGGCGTGGACGACTTTATTGCCCAGGCCAAGCCCGAGGACAAACTGGCCCGCATTCGCAAGGAACAGGAAGGCGGCAAGCTCATCGCCATGATCGGCGACGGCACCAATGACGCTCCCGCGCTCGCTCAGGCGGATGTCGGCGTGGCGATGAACACCGGCACCCAGGCTGCGCGCGAGGCTGGCAACATGGTCGATCTCGACAGCAACCCGACCAAGCTCATTGACGTGGTGGAAATCGGCAAGCAGTTGCTGATGACTCGCGGCGCGCTGACCACCTTCAGCATTGCCAATGACGTCTCCAAGTACTTCGCCATCCTGCCCGCCATGTTCGGCTTGTTGTATGCCACCAAACCGGGCGGCAAAGGACCGCTCGACGCGTATAACATCATGTACCTGCACTCGCCGCAAAGCGCGATTCTCAGCGCGGTGATTTTCAACGCCCTGATTATCGTGGCTCTGGTGCCACTCGCTCTCAAAGGCGTGAAGTACCAGCCGCTCGGCGCGGCGACCATCCTGCGTAAGAACATGCTCATCTATGGGGTCGGCGGCATCATCCTTCCGTTCATTTTCATCAAGCTGATTGACGTGGCTTTGGTCGCCGTCGGCCTGGCCCCTTAATCATCCACTTCCACACCTTACCGCGTCGAGGCGCACTCATCATGATTAAACTTACCCTCCAATCCATTCTGCAAACCCTGTTGTGGACAATTCTCCTGGGGATTTTCTACCCCTTGGTGATGACCATCATCGCGCAGGTGGCATTTCCTTATCAAGCCAATGGCAGCTTAATTAAGGACGCCAAGGGCAATGTCATCGGCTCCGAGTATTTGGCCCAGCAATTTACCGGCACCAAATATTTTTGGCCCCGCCCGTCCGCTGATGGCTATGGCACCACGCCCGCTGCGGGCAGCAATCTAGGCCCCACCAGTTCGACGCTGCAAACCAATGTGCAGGCGAATGCCAAGGCGATGCGCGATGCTCACAGCAAATGGATGCATGATCCCGTCAATGACCCCATCCCTTCGGACCTCGTCTTCACTTCTGCCAGTGGCGTTGACCCTCATATCACACCCGAAGCGGCGCGATTCGAAATCGGCCGAGTCGCGGATGCTCGCGGGTTGAAGGTAGCGGAGGTCAGCGCCCTGGTGGATCAATTTGTCGAAGGCCCGCAGTTCGGTTTCCTCGGGGAACCGCGGGTCAACGTCCTGAAACTGAACCTGGCCTTGGATGACAAATGGCCCGCCACCAAACCGGCGATTACTCCGCCGCCCGCATCCCTGACTCCGGCAGCGGCGCCTGCTGCGGCAGCTGGCACGTCGGCTGGCGCAACGGCTCCCGCAGCAGCTTCGGGTAATGCAGCGCCAGCCGCTTCTTCTGCTTCCGCAACGTAATAAACGATCAACTCTAATTCAGCCATGAATGCCAAAAAAATCCTGGTTCCAGTGTCTTTGACCGAAGGCTCGGGCGCGGCTCTGGCCGTGGCGTCCGCTTTAGCTCAGGATTTGGCGGCCACGGTCGTGCTATTGCATGTCGTCCTGGATGAGGCCGCGGAAGAAAAGTCGCGCGCCGAAAAGAAATTGTGGCAGTTGGCGGCCAAAACCCAACCTCATGCACCAGTCGAGTGTGTGGTTTGTGCCGGCGTACCGGCGAATAAAATTGTGGAAAAAAATGATGAACTCCATGCCGAGGCCATCGTTATGAGTTCCCATGGTAATTGCGGCTGGCTTAACTGGCTGCATCGGCAGACGGCGCGGAATGTCCTGCGCCAGGTTTCATGTCCGGTGTGGGTGATTTTCCCCGGCCCGGCGGGCAAGATTCCCACCTTGTCCCTCTTTCCCAACCGGGAGGCGCGAGAAAATTTCCCGCAGGCCGGTCGCTCCGCCAAACTATTTCCTTTTCCCGCTTCGGTTAGGGTGCTGATGCCGCAAGGATAACAAATAATTTAATGGATTTATTGACCCTCTATGGCTTGGTCGCCGTCGTGGCGATGCTCGTATTCTATGCCCTGGAGGCTCGCAGTCCGTGGTTCATTCTGGCCTTTTCCAGCTCCTGTGTGCTGGCTTCGATATACGGTTTTATGCAGGGAGCCTGGCCGTTTGGCTTGGTCGAGGCCATCTGGTCGTTGGTGGCCCTTCGGCGTTGGCGGCTGGCCCATCAAACCCGGTTGCTGCGTCCCCTTCGGGATAGACTTGGCCGTTCGCTTAACGGATAATCTATTCAGCACAGCCAATTTTTATCTCGATGGATGCTCCATTACACCGGCCTGATCCAGATGCCATCCTGGCCCGGCTCCAAGCGGACGAATCGCGCGCCAAACGTGGACGCTTGAAAATATTTTTGGGCATGTGCCCGGGCGTCGGCAAAACCTACAGCATGCTGCGCAACGCGCGCAAGGAGCGCAGCGACGGCACCGATGTGCTCGTTGGCGTGGTGGAAACCCATGGTCGGGTCGAAACGCAGGCGTTGCTGGATGAACTGCCCATCCAGCCGCGCAAGGAGATTGCCTACAAGAATGCCGTCCTTAAGGAGATGGATCTGGAGGGCATTTTGGTTAAGCGCCCCTCGCTTGTTTTGGTGGACGAATTGGCGCATACCAACGCCCCGGGCTCGCGCCATGCCAAACGCTGGCAGGATGTCATCGAATTAATTGAAGCCGGTCTGAACGTTTTCACGACGGTCAACATCCAGCATATTGAATCACGCTCCGACGCCGTGAGCCAAATCACCGGCGCGCTCGTGCAGGAAACGGTGCCCGATTCCATTTTTGAACTGGCCGATGAAATCGAGTTAGTGGACCTGACTCCCGAGGCTTTGCGCGAGCGCCTGGCCGAGGGCAAAGTTTATCTGGGCGAGCGCGCCGCCACTGCGCAGGAAAACTTTTTCAAGGAAGCGCATCTCACCGCTCTGCGCGAACTGGTGCTGCGCTTCACCGCCGAGCGCGTGGACCGTCAGGTGCGCGATCGCCGTTCGGGCGATGCCAAGCGCGTCGTCTGGCACAGCGGCCAACGCCTGCTTGTCGCTGTCGGCCCCAGTCCTTTTTCGACACAATTGGTGCGCCGAACGCGCCGGATGTCTGATTTCTCCGGCTCACCCTGGTTGGCCGTGCATGTGGAGTCCTCGCGCACCCTTACTCCAGAGGCCCAGCGTTTGCTCGACAAAAATCTGGCGCTGGCCCGCGAACTCGGCGCGGAGGTTCTGGTTACGCACGACGATGATTTGGCCTCTGCGCTGGTGCGGGTGGCCTTGGAACAGAACGCCACCCAAATAGTCGTTGGCAAACCCCGTGGCAATCGCTGGCTGGAATTAATCAAAGGAGGCTCACTGGTGGACCGGCTCGTGCGCATGGGTGGCGACATCGACATCTATATGGTGCCGGCGGAGGAGACCAAAAAACGTCGACTGCAACTGCCGGAAATGGGGTGGGCCAATCCACGCGAGTATATGTTGGCGCTCGGTGTAATTCTAGCCATCACTATGATCGGCTATGCTTTGACTCAATATATCGGCTATCGGTCGGTGGGCTGTTTGTATCTGCTGGCGGTTATTGGTCTCAGTTTGCGCGTGGGCCGCTGGCCGATATTATTTGCCGGGCTGTTATCGGCAGTGCTGTGGAATTATCTCTTTATTCCGCCTATCTTTACCTTTGTCATCGGCTCGTTAGAAGATGGAATGCTGTATGTTTCCACGGTCATCGTGGCGCTCGTGGCTGGCCAGCTTACCGCGCGGATTCGAGCCCAATCCGGCAATGAGCGTCTGCGTGAAGAACGGGCCACCGCGTTGTTTCAATTAAGTCGCGCCTTGGGTTCCGCCAAAACCCTTGACGACGCTGTCTTTGCCGCATTGCGCCAGGCGGATGATTTGTTCGGCGCCGAGACTGCCCTGGCCTTTGTTGATGAAAACTCCAGTGAACTCGTGCCGCATTTTGCCAGTTCCTTCACCCTCGATAGCAAAGAAACCGGAGTCGCTGATTGGACATTTCATAACCGCCGGTCGGCTGGACGTTTTACCGACACCTTGCCGGCCAACGCCGGTTACTTTGTGCCGCTGTTGAGCGAAGACAAGGCCGTTGGCGTGCTGGGCGTCAAAGTGCCGCCGACGGGCACGCTCACCCTCGCGCAACGCGATTTACTCGAAGGCTTCGCCCGCCAGTTGGCGTTGATCATCGAACGCGAACATCTGCGCGCTGCCGGCGAACGTGAACGCATCCTGGCCGAATCCGAAAAACTCCATCACACTTTGCTGGAAAGTGTCTCTCACGAACTTCGCACGCCATTGGCCGTCATTACCGGGGTCAGTGAAAATCTGCCCAACGCCAATCCCGCCTTGCGCGAAAATTTGCTCAAGGAATTGCAAACCGCGGTGCGGCGGCTGAACCGGCTCGTGGGCAATTTGCTCGACCAAACTCGCCTGGAGAGCGGCTCGCTCAAGCCTTTGCTCGATTGGGCTGATGCCCACGACGTGATTAATGCCGCAATTGATGGCACCAAGGACGCTTTGGCCGGACACACCGTCCAGCTTCAAATACCGGATGAAATGCCGCCCGTGCGCGTGGATTTTGCTTTGACCGAACAAGCTCTTGTCAACCTGCTGCTCAATGCCGCCAACCATACCCCGTCAGGCACCGCTATCACCGTCAGCGCTGGCATTGAACAAGGCGGTCGCCAGGCTTTTTTTTCCGTGGCTGACAAAGGCCCTGGCTTTCCTGCCGCCATGCGCGACCGCTTCTTTAAAAAATTCGTGCGCGGGGAAAACGCCCGGGCCGGCGGCTTGGGTCTCGGGCTTTCCCTTGTCCAGGGCTTTATCACTGCGCAGGGTGGGGAAGTGCTCATCAGCGACGAACCGGGCGGAGGCGCGCGAATAACACTTCACTTGCCGCACACGCCCTTGCAGAATCCTCCGGCAGAATGAATACGAACTCTTCACCCCGGTTGCTGGTCATTGACGACGAAGTGCAAATCCGTCGCTTGCTGCGCGTAACGCTGGAATCCGGCGGGTTTGTCGTGCATGAAGCCGATACCGGCCAGCTCGGTCTAACCGAAGCGGCCGCGCTGCAGCCGGAGGCTATCATTCTGGATCTCGGTCTGCCTGATCTGGATGGCTTGGATGTTCTTCGCCGATTGCGGGAATGGACGCGCACGCCGGTGCTGGTGCTCACCGCCCGCGACCGGGAGCAGCAAAAAATCGAGGCGCTTGATGCAGGAGCGGACGATTACCTGACCAAACCTTTTGGCGGGGGCGAGTTGCTGGCACGCTTGCGGGCCATCCTGCGCCGCGCCAACGCCAGCAACGACCCGGCCATTGTCCGCTTTGGTGAAATCGAAATGGATTTTCCAGCTCGTGTCGTGCGCCGCGCTGGCAAGGAAGTTCATCTCACCAGCAAGGAGTATGCTTTGCTGCGTCTGCTCGCCCAGCACCGCGGCAAGGTGGTGACCCACCGGCAAATTCTCCGTGAGTTGTGGGGGCCTAATGCGGAGGAAAATACCGGCTATCTCCGCGTATATATGCTCCATTTGCGACAAAAACTGGAAAGCAACCCGAAGCAACCGCGCCATCTGACCAACGAATCCGGCATCGGCTATCGGCTGGTTGAGGAGTAGTTCATTTTCCGACAAAAAATCAGCCTGCACCGTTGTCGATGCAGGCTGAGAAATGCGACGGAGAAGCGTTGTTATTGCAACGGCACAAATTCCTGTTTGCCGTCACTGTCGAGCACCAGTACGCCCACGGGTTTGCCATCTGCGCCATAGACTATCTTGCCCATCTTGGATGACATCGGCACCGAGCTGGCAGCTGATGCCGCCGGGGTCGCCGCTGGGGCGGGCGTCGTTACGGCGGACGGAGCGAGCGCGGGCGTGGTCATAACCACGGTGGGCGCTGGACTAGATACCGTTGGCACCACGAATTGTTGCACCGGCGGCACGACCACACATTCATTCAGCACCACCCCGGTGGAGGAAGTTTGATACGCCACAAATGCGCCGGGCGGCACATGGCGAACCAGCACGACCGGACCTGCAGGGCCCGAGCTCACCAAGGCCACATTTTCGGGCACGGCCTGCGCCACAAAATAACCGGGCGGCAGCGCCGAAACCACAGTTACGCCTGGCTCTACTCCATAAAGCGTGGTGTGTACCGGCACCCCCAGCAGATTCGCCACTTCCACGGTAGCAATGTCACCCAGACCCCAGGCAACTGCTTCCACTGCCGGGTGCAGCAGCATATCCAGCAAGGATTCACGCGTGTTGATAAAGCGACCCGGCGGCACGCCATGGACAAAGATAAATTCATCATGGCCCGGGCCGTACACAAAATGCGGGCCAGGCCGACCGGGTTCAATCAGCACCCGCACATCACGATGCGGGCCGCGGTCGCCAAAGCCATCATGGGGCGGTTGGGCTTGGGCCGGGGCGGGCAGCGCCCCGACAGCCACCACCGCGGCCAGCAGGCCCGCGGCAGTCGTGGAAAGAAACCGGCGGGTCCGCAGGGCGGAACCGCTCGGGTGGGTGGGAATAGGTGTGTTCATAGCGCAAAGATGGGGACAAGGTTCGTGCCGGGTGGGTTCCCCCGTCAAGGGCAAACACACCGAAACCACTTAAAACGAGCGTTTTAAATACTATTTTAATGCCCGGTACCCGGCAACAAAAGATTGCTCCGGGCCTGGTTTCCGCCACTTTTCGGGGTTGATGATGCTCCGCCGGCTCCATTTGCAAAATTTCCGCAACATTCCGTTGGCTCAACTGGAATTTGCCACGGCACGCGCATTTTTTGTCGGCCTAAATGGGCAAGGTAAACCAACCTCCTGGAAGCCGTCGGGCTGCTCGGGGCTTTGCGTTCGTTTCGCGGCGCGGAACCGCGTGATTTAATCAACCAAGGCGCCTCCGAGGCCCGCGTGTGGTGTTCCCTCGACCACGAACGCGACGGCACCGTGGAGATTGAAATTCTGGTGCGCCCACAACGACGCGAGGTTTCCATCAATGGCGCGAAGTGCGAACGTTTGGCGGAGTTTCTTGGCCGCTTCCCGGTGGTGGCGTTGTCCTCACATGATTTGCAGCTGTTGCGGGGTGCGCCGCAATTGCGCCGCCGGGCGGTGGACCTGGCCATCGCCTCACTCGACGAAAGCTATTTCAACGCGCTCCGCCGTTATCACGTCGCGCTGGATAACCGCAATGCCTTGTTGCGTTCTTCGCGCTCACCGGCGGTGGAAGAACTGTCTGCCTTTGAAGCCCAAATGGCGCCCCAAGCCGCGGCGTTGGTCGCCGCGCGCACCAAGTTTTCCGCCGAATTAGCCGTTCATTTTGTCGCCGCTTACGACCAGCTCACCGGTGGGGCAATCGAAGCACCGGGCTGGAATTATGCGCCAAACACCTCGGCCACGACAACCGAAGAATGGCTCGCAGCTTGGGCGGACTCCCGTCCACGCGACCTCGCCATGAAAACGACCATGCGCGGCCCGCATCGGGACGATTTTGATTTCCAGCTCGGCGGCAATGAGGCCAAGGCGCTGGGCTCCGAAGGCCAGCAGAGGGGTTTGGTGGTGTCTTGGCGGCTGGCGCAGGCGGCCTGGCAGCGGGCGCGCACGGGCATTGCGCCAATAGTGTTGGCCGATGATGTGTTGGGCGAACTCGACCCTGCACGCAGGGCAGGCTTTTGGCGGGCAGCGGCGACTGCGGCACAAGTCCTGGCGACAGGCACGACATTACCGGTAGGTGAGGTGGGTGCATGGACGGCATGGGAGGTGAAGGCGGGGATATTTTTATCCACGAATGGCCACGAATGAGGAGTGGGCATTTTTTTTGCAAAAATATTCGTGGCCATTCGTGGATAAAATCTTTGCGCCTTTGCGGTGAATTTTCTTGGGAGTTTTAATCCTCCGTGGTTTAATTAAACTCATGGCCCGAAATTCCCGCCGCGCATTGTGGACCGCCAAGGTACTCGGCAATTTGCCGGCCTCGAAGCGTTCCATCGATTCCGACGAGGCATTGGCCGCGCGGCATAGTCCGTTGGGTCGCCGGGCTTTTTCCGGCGTTGTGCTGGGCATTGACCCCAGCCTGCGCGGCACGGGCCTGGCGTTGGTGGAGTTTTCACCCCACGGCGCGAAGTTGCTTTTCAGTTGTACGCTGGTTTTTAAACCCAAAGTGCCGCTACCCATCTGCCTCGGCGAAATTTTTGAGGGCGTGCGCGAAACGCTGACCAGGGCAAAGGTCAAACACGTCGCCATCGAAGAAACCATCTTTGTGCAAAGCCGCAAAGTGGTGCACATCCTCGGCGCGGCGCGGGGTGCGGCGATTGCCGCCGCCGCACGGGGTGGGGTAGAGGTCTTTGAATACGCTCCCCGCCGCGTCAAACAGGCCGTTGTCGGCCTCGGTGGCGCGAGCAAGGAACAAGTAATCGCCCTCGTCGCCCAGCATCTCAGCTGTGTACATTTGCCCTCCGACGAAGCCGACGCCGCCGCTACCGCTTTATGTCACGCGTTTACGTGGCGGGAGTAAGATTCTGTATTCGAAAACTGAATCTGATTACTGCAACGCCGCCAGCAACCGTCGCAGCTCTTCGCGCTTGGCCTGGTTTTCCGCGAGCTGCTTGCGCGCGCCTTCGATGACATTCGCCGGGGCTTTGGCGGTAAAAGCCTCGTTCGACAATTTCGCCTCGCTGTTGGCGATGACTTTGTCGAGTTGCTCGAGTTCTTTGCTTAGGCGAATTTTTTCGGCGGCTTTGTCCACTTGAATGGAAATCGCCGCCGTGCCCAAGGCCGTTATATAACTGACGGCGGAGATATCCGCACCGGATTGCGGCGCTTCGGCAGCGAAATTAATTTCCGTGGCTCCAGCGAGACGCAACAGCTTGTCGCGATGGCGCTGGATGATCTCCTGTTGCTCACGGCTGGCCTGGATGCTGATGGGCAGGCGATTCGCGGCCTGATTGCGTTGCGCTTTGACCGCACGCGTTTTGGAAACAAAATCCCGCAGACTGGCCGTTTCCACAATGGCAGTGGCGTCCAGTTGCAAACCGCGTCCCGCCAAAGCCGCGCGCAAGGACGCGCCAGTATCGGGATTCACCGACTGAATCAGTTGAGTCGTCGGGCCGTAACCGAGTCCGTGCCAGAGTTCCTCCGTGATAAACGGCATGAACGGATGCAGCAGCAGCAGGAACTGGCGCAGGCAGAGGTCCTGTACGGCGAGCACATGACCCTTGGCGGATTCGTCCGTCAGACGTGACTTGGCCACTTCCAGATACCAGTCGCAGAAATCGCCCCAGAAAAAGGCGTAGAGATTTTGCGTGGCGGTGTTGAATTCGTACTGGGCAAAGTCGCGGGCGATGGCATCGAGCGTTTCGACGAGGCGACCGAGGATGGCGTGGTCGTCGGCATCCACCTGCGCAGGATTAAGGCGCGCGACAATGGCGGCGATGCTTTCGTTGTTTTCCGTCGGTCCCTGCATTTGCCGGAAGCGCGCGGCGTTCCACAGCTTGTTGCAAAAATTGCGGCCCAGCTCGACATTGGTTTCGTCAAAAAGCACGTCGTTGCCTTGCGAGGCGCTGCTCATCGTGCCGAAGCGCAGACCGTCGGCGCCGTATTTGTCCATCAATTCAATCGGATCGGGCGAATTGCCGAGGGTTTTGGACATCTTCCTGCCCTGCTTGTCGCGCACGATGCCGGTAAAATAAACATTCTGAAACGGAATGCGCCGGTCCATGGATTCGCCCGGACGCATGAATTCGAGCCCGGCGATAATCATGCGCGCCACCCAAAAGAAAATAATGTCCGGGCCGGTGACGAGGTCATTGGTCGGATACCAGAAGTCAAGTTCAGCCGCTTGCTTTTTATCTGGCACGGGCCACCCCAGCGTGCCGAAGGGCCAGAGCCATGACGACGCCCAAGTGTCGAGCGAATCCTCATCCTGCTCCCAATTCTGCGGATCCGGCGGACCGTCGACCGAGACGTGGCGGTTCTTCGCATCGTTGTGGTCGGCGCCTTTTTTATACCACACCGGAATGCGATGGCCCCACCACACCTGGCGCGAGATGCACCAGTCCTGGATTTTATCGAGCCAGTTGAGGTAAACTTTATTCCAATGTTCGGGCCGGAACTTGACGTGGCCCTCGCGCACGGCGGTTTTGGCCTCTTCGATGCGCGGATACTTTAAAAACCACTGCTCGGACAATCGCGGCTCAATCGGCACGTCCGCGCGCTCGGAAAAGCCCACATTGTTCTCGTAGGGCTCTTCCTTAATCAGCAGGCCGAGTTCTTTTAATTTTTCCGCGGCGATCTTGCGGGCCTTGAAGCGGTCCATGCCCTTGAATTCCTCGCCGGCCAGCTCGTTGAGTTTTCCGCTGGCGTCAATGACCTCGATGATGGGCAGTTTATGCCGCTGGCCGATTTCGAAGTCCACTTTGTCGTGGGCCGGGGTAACTTTAAGCGCGCCGGAACCAAAGTCCTTGTCGGCGGCGGTGTCGAAAATAATCGGAATCTGTGCGCGGGGAAATGGACGCCAGACATGGGCGCCGCGCAAATGGGCATAGCGCGGGTCTTCGGGATGCACCGCTACGGCCGTATCGCCCATCAAGGTTTCGGGACGCGTAGTGGCGATATTGATAAATTCGCCCGGGCGCTCGACGATTTCGTAGCGCATGTGGTAGAGTGAACCCTTTTGTGCCTTGGGAATCACTTCTTCGTCGGAAAGGGCTGTTTGTGACGCCGGGCACCAATTCACCATGCGTTTGCCGCGGTAAATATAGCCGCCGTCATACAGCTTCACGAACGCCGTCAGCACCGCGCGGCTGTACGCCGGGTCGAGGGTATGGACGGTGCGGTCCCAATCGCAGGAGCAACCGAGGCGCTTGAGCTGCCCAATGATAATGCCGCCGTGCTTGTCGCGCCATTCCACGACGCGTTGGAAAAAATTCTCGCGGCCCATTTTACGGCGATCGAGGCCCTGCTTGCGCAAATCCTTTTCCACCTGGGTCTGGGTGGCCAGTCCGGCATGGTCGGTGCCGGGCAGCCAGAGGGCGGCCTTGCCTTCCTGCCGCGCGCGGCGCACGAGCATGTCCTGAATCGTGTTGTTCAGCACGTGGCCCATGTGCAAAACGCCGGTGACGTTCGGCGGCGGAATGACGATGCAGAACGGCCGCTTCGCGGGGTTGGCGACCCCGGCAAAAGCCTTGGCATCGAGCCACGCTTGGTACCAGCGTTGCTCGACTTGGGCGGACTCGTAGGCTTTGGCGATATCGGTTCCGGACATAAGGCAAAGGGTGGACAATAGAGAGATGCGGGAAAAAGGGAAATGGAATTTTAACGCTTCGTTATTGCCACCCCGCCCGGGTCTTCCGGTATCCTCATCTGTTTAATGCCCGAGGAATTGACCAGCTCCGAAACTCTCACCGCCCTGCGCCAACGGGCCGAAGCCATCCTGCGTCCCGACGACCGGCTGACCAAGGACGAGCGCCTGCCGTTGTTCAAAGCCTTTCTAGCGCAGGAGCACGAGCGCCTCTTCCGCGCCCACCGGGCTGGCGGCTCCGGGCTGCAAATCGCGCACGAGCGTTCGCTGGTGATTGACGTCATCCTCGAAACCCTCGAGCGCCTGGCCAATCAAGCTTATGAGGCTCTCCATGGCCCCTTGCCCATTCAAACCGCGTTGCTGGCCTTGGGCGGTTACGGGCGCGCGGAGCTTTGCCCCTATAGCGACGTTGATTTAATGTTCCTGTTTCCGCAAGGCGTGAAGCCCAAGGTGCTGGAACCGGTGCAGCAGGTCTATACCGACGAAATTCTGTATCCGCTGTGGAACATGGGACTGAAGATCGGCCACTCGACCCGCACCATCAAGGAGGCCATTGACGAAGCCAAGGTGGATATGTCTACCAAAAATGCATTGTTGGAAGCGCGGCTGGTGACCGGCTCCGCGGGTCTGTTCCAGGTATTTACGCAAGCCTACGGGAACTTTTGCCGGGGCGAGTCACCCCACGAATACATCAAGGCCCGGCTGCTCGACCAGGCCTCACGCCGGGAAAAATACGGCAATACGGTTTTCCTGCAGGAACCGGAAATCAAGAACGGCGTAGGCGGGTTGCGCGACTACCATAATATTCTGTGGATGGCGCGCATCCGGCTCAACGTCGGTACCCTCGACGAACTGGTCACCCGCCAATATTTGGAGCCGCACGAGCGGGACGCCCTGCATGCGGCCTACGATTTCCTGTTGCGCACGCGCAACGAACTGCACTTCATCAGCAATCACGCGACCGACCTGCTCGACCTCGAAAAACAGCCTGCAGTGGCGCTAAACCTGGGTTACTTGCAGGAAAATATTTTTCGGCGCGTGGAAGTTTTCATGCGCGAGTACTACCAGCACGCGCAGGCCATCTACCAATTGTCCGCTATCCTGGAGCGCCGCCTGGCTATCGTGGGTGAGGAAACTTCATCGTGGACGTCTTCGATTAAAAGCTTCTTAAGCGCCCGCAAGCAGACCCGGCAAAAGCGCATTGACGGTTTCATTGTCACCGGCCAGACCCTGACCCACGAAACCCCGCAGGTCTTCACCCAAGACCCAGCCCGGCTCATTCGCGTTTTTCGCCTGGCCCAGCAAATGAGCGCCACGCTCGATTTTGAGCTCACGCTGCTCATTCGCAGTCACCTCGGCCTCATCACCCCCCAGTTGCAAAATGACCCTCATGCCATCCGCAGCTTTCTGGCCATCCTGCAGGATTTGGGACAGGTTCACCCCACTTTGGCGCAGATGCACGAACTCGGCGTCCTGGCACGATTCATCCCGGAGTTCAACGGGCTGACTTGCCTAGTCCAACACGAGTATTACCACCGCTATACGGCCGACATTCATACCCTCAACACCATCAAGGAGTTAGATGGCGTTTTTTCCAGTCAGGATCCTGCGGTTAAGATTTTCGACCACGAACTGCGCAAGACCGCCCAGCCGTGGTTATTGTACCTGATGCTCCTTTTGCACGATATTGGCAAGGGCGCTGGTATTGAAAATCATGCCGAGAATGGGGTGAAGATGTCCCGCCCGTTGCTGAATCGTCTGGGCATTGAACCCAAGGACCAGGAAACAATTTTGTTCAATATTCAGAACCATTTGGAAATGGCACGATTCTGGCAGAGGTACGATGTTGACGACCCAAGCACCGCCGTCTCGTTTGCCAAGGTAGTCGGGGATCCCGAGACCCTTCGCTACCTGTTTGCGCTGACGTACTGCGATGCCCGGGGCACGGCCGCATCCATATGGAACAGCTACAAGAATCTTTTGCACCAACGGTTATTCACCGCGACCATCGAGGTGCTCGAAGGGCAGGAAGTCGCCCAAACCCGTCACGAGGAACGGAAACAAACGATGCTTAAGGAAATTCAGGCTCTGAACCAAGCCGGGATCGCCGAAGAGGAAATCGAGGCGCACTTCAACCTCCTCCCCGAACGCTACTTTGTCCACGGCTCGCCGCAGGAAGTTTATTTGCACCTGTGCATGGTGAACAAACTGCTGAACAATATCGCGGCGGCGGAATCCATCGGCTCGCTGGTGCCGGTCATTGACTGGCAGGACGACCGGGACCAGGCGCTGACGGTTGTCAATGTCGTCACTTGGGACCGCGCGGGGTTGTTCTTCCGACTCGCGGGTGCCTTTACGATGGCCGGGGTAAATATTTTGAGTGTGAAGGCCATTTCACGCACGGATCACATTGCAATTGATACTTTCCTCGTCTGCGACCCGGGCGGCGGCCCGGTGCAAAATCCCAAGGCGCGGGAAATTTTCGAACAGGCGGTCAAGGACTCGCTCCTGCATAACAAGGATTTGCTGCCCGAGATTCTCGAACAAGCCCGCAAGCACCGCGCAATGGCCTACCTGCGCACCCAGGATCGGCTCAGCGCAACTTTGCCGCCGAGCATTGATATTTACCAGGAACTGACGGCGCGCCGCACCATCGTCGAAGTGCAGGCCAGCGACCAAATCGGTTTGTTGTATTTGCTGACGAAGGCCATTTCTGACCATAATTTCGACATTACTTTTGCGCGCATTTCCACCGAGCGTGGCGTGGCCATTGACACTTTCCATGTGCAAAACGTCAACCCCGGCGAGACCGACAACACCGCGCAATTATTTTCCCTGCGCGACTCGTTAAACAAAATCGTGACGCCGGAAAGTTTGCAGGCGGCTGGTTGAGAACGGATTAGCCGTTTCTGTCTTAGGGGCGGGCCGAAGTTTTGACCAGCGCTTCCAGCTCAGCCATGCGCTTTTCCAGCGCTTTGATTTCAGTGTCTTTCTCCTGCAGCTTGGCCTGATCCGCCTCGAGCTTTTGGTTCAAGCCCTGAATCGCCGCCAGCGCAACGCCGCCTTCATCCACCACGGCGATATGCTTGTCATCCGGGCCAACGTTAAAGGCGGCGTAAAAATCCTGGGCCATCGGGCCGATGTGGCGCTCGCCGGCATCCTGCTTGAAATTCCAGCTCGTAATCGGCAGCGCGACCACACGGTTCAAAATTTCCGTGGGATTAATGGCGGCAAACTTCTCCTTCAAATTCCGGTCGCTGGTCTGGTTGATGTTATTGGACGAAACGTTGTGTGCACTTACGTCGCCGCTGACATTAACGCCGCCGTTGACATTAACGTTGCCGTTATTAACAAAAACACTGCCATTATTGATGCTAACACCACCGCTGCTGCTGGCATTAAAATTAAAACTGCCCTGATTAATGTTAAGCTGACCCGCATCAATGTGGATATTGCCAGAACTAATATCTAAATCTGTGCTAATTTGCACGCCCGTGGCATTGACGCCATCATTCGCCATGGCCATCATGGTTGCGCCATTTTGATTGAAGGTTAATACATTCGGTAAGATCCCACTCGAATTGCCGCCAGGATTGAAACTGCCGACATTAATATCCCAGTTACCCAGCGCAATATTGTTGCCGGATACTCCCGCGCCCGATGATCCGGCCGGACCAGTAGCACCCGTTGCGCCCTTGGGACCCGCCGGGCCGGTGGCGCCTGTTGCCCCAGTGGTGCCGGTAGTTCCAGTCGCGCCCTTGGCGCCAGCAGGACCAGTCGGTCCCGCAATTCCTTGAATGCCTTGAGGGCCCGTTGCGCCAGTAGCACCCGTCGCGCCCTTGGCACCGGCAGGTCCAGCAGGACCAACCGCACCCGTTGCACCCGTCGCGCCGGTCAAGCCGGTAGCTCCCGTCGCACCTTTAGCTCCGGTAGGACCTGCGGGACCAACTGCGCCTGTTGCGCCAGTAGCACCGGTCGCGCCGGTCAAACCGGTGGCACCCGTCGCGCCTTTGGTCCCAGCAGGGCCAGTGGGTCCCGCAATTCCTTGAATACCTTGGGGCCCAGTTGCCCCGGTCAATCCTGTTGCACCCGTTGCACCCTTGGCACCAGCAGGCCCAACTGGGCCAGTTGCACCTGTTGCGCCGGTCGGGCCAGTCGCGCCCGCTGGGCCAGTGGAACCAGTCGCGCCTGTTGCACCCTTGGCTCCGGCTGGCCCAGAACCACCGCCGACCACCGGCACACCATTAACCTCGAGTTGATTCGGAGCAAAGTTGACCGGGCCGGAGGCCGGCACCACCACGGTGCCGCTGCTATTGACTTCTACCGCCGTTGCTTGCGCCGCGACCTGTAGAGTGGAAAGAGCAAAGGCCGGGATCACCAGCCAGGCGAGCGGACGGTTGGAAATGATTGAGAAGCTCATGGGATTTTTATTCGTTTAAAATAAGACTTTCCGTCTGGATTATGACGTTTTTGCTCCGTATCATTCGAGCTAAATAGTATCTTTTATCGTAAATAATGAGTGAAGTTTCAACCTCGGTCGGGACCCTCCGAGCGGTTTGTTTTTTCAGATTCAAGATATGACAAGCCAACATCGTGACGACGCCTTTAATAATATATTCACTATAAGAGTACATTAAATGGCTGTTGAAATGCGTAGATTGTCGTCATATTATGTCGGTACTCCGTTAAATAGTTTTACGTGAATATTTGTAATTCATTGTTTATCAATGATTAAATTGTCGCCCGACAAAATTTGGCATGAGCCATGATAGATAGACTTCGAATCCTAACAAAATATGCCCGCCTCCCTATTCGAAGCTGATGATCGTCCCAAGGCTGAAGCCTTGTGCCAGTTGACCTGGTTTAATCCGTTTCATGAAGAGCGTGCGGCGCTTGAGCGTCAGGCGCTCGGCGAACTCTGGAAGGCTCCGCCAGCGGATGGTTTGGACTGGGAAGCCGGCACGCCCGTCGCCGCCGCCAACCCCAACAGCGAAGCACTGGCCCAATTGTCAAAACGCCTCGCCAACGAAGCACGCGAACGCCTGCGCCGCCGCACGCCGTCCGCGAACGAGCGTACAATCTACCGCGACCTCGTCATCTTTTCGCTTTTTTATCAATTCGTGGATGAGTTCCATCGCATCATCCGCCAGGCGCGTGAACGCAACGCCGCGCCACTGCGTTGCTCTTTTTATGAAAAATACCGCGCGGAGCTGGAGCGGATGTGTCCCGCCGACCAACCCGGTTTGCGTCTGGATATTCCACCCGAACTGCTTTTTGCCACTTTTTTTCAGGTGCGCCGCGCCTACGCGCACATTCACGAATGCATCATTGGTGCTTCTCCCACCGCCCAGCGGCTGCGCGCCCGCGTCTGGCAATCTATTTTCACCCGCGACATGGCCCGCTATGAACGCGCACTCACCGGACGCATGGGGGACTTGATCACCCTCATTACGGGCCCTTCCGGCTCAGGCAAGGAATTGGTCGCCCGTGCCATCGGCCTGTCGCGTTTTATTCCGTTTGATCCTTCCCGCCGTGAATTTGCGGAAGACTACCTCCGTGCGTTTTACCCCGTCAACCTCGCGGCCCTGTCCCCGACCTTAATCGAATCCGAACTTTTTGGTCACCAGCGCGGAGCCTTTACCGGCGCGTTGGCCGACCGTCTCGGCTATTTTGAAGTTTGTGGCCCGCATGGCACGGTGTTTCTCGACGAAATTGGCGAAACCGGCACCGGCATTCAGGTCAAACTTTTGCGCGTATTGCAAACCCGCATCTTCCAGCGCATCGGCGACACCGCACCGCATACCTTTGCGGGCAAAATTGTTGCCGCCACCAACCGCGACCTGGCCGGCGAGATGCGCGCAGGCCGTTTCCGCGAGGATATGTATTACCGCCTCTGCGCCGACCATGTCCGCACTCCGGCCCTGCGCGAAATTCTGCGCGACTCTCCCGGCGAACTGACCACGCTGGTTCGTCACATCGCGGCGCGCATCGCTGGGCCGGTGGAGGCCACGGCGTTGACCGAAGAAGCTTGCACTGTTCTCAGTCGCAGCCTTCCGCCTGAATATCCCTGGCCCGGCAATTTCCGTGAACTCGAACAAGCCGTGCGCAATATTTTGGTTCATGGCGACTATGGCCCGGAGAGCACCCATTTGCCCGCGCTGGCGACGCTGTCCGCCGACGGCACCGGACAGGCTTTAAACGGCAATGCTCCGGAAACCATTGCTGCTGCTCTGGCCGAGGGCAAATGGACGGCAGAAGAATTATTGCGTCGATATGTCCAGCGCGTGCATCAACTCTCCGGCAGTTACGAGGAAGCCGCCCGCCGCCTGGCTCTCGACCGCCGCACCGTTAAGAAATACGTGCAGGTGCCGGCTCCACCGGTCTAATTTCGCTAGTCGCCGGGGGGCGGCGCGCAGCATTTTTTATTGGACAGTCTGCGCAGACGGTTTATTATCAGGCTTCGAAAGTAACCTGCTTCTGATGAGCGCGCACAATTTTGAAAATTTCTCAGAGGGCGAATGGGAAGATCGTGGCGAACTCGCGTGGAACGAGTTCGACTGGCAGCAGTATTTAAAACAGAACGACAAGGAAGTGGCGCGCTTCCTGGCCCTGTACCACCAGCACGAAGGCCGGACCGAGCGCCTGGACGAGGTCGCCCGCCTCATGGGGTGGGGGGACGAGGAATGGGCACCCAGCGAAGACAGCGCTGATCTCGAGTCCGAATCCGCCACACCGCCGATGGTCGCAGAGACCCCGCCGGAACCTGCTACATTTTCAGATTTTCTGGATGAGGATTTTGACGCCGTGGCAGACACCTATACGATTCACAAGCATCCGGTGTTTATCGCGACGCGCGGTCTCTACCAGCATCTCTATTACACTTGGGAACGTTTTTTGGCCAATGGCAACGACCTCAATGTCAACTTGGGCCTGTCCTGGAAATTGGCCTCGAGCCTTCATGCCGGCGAATTGAATGCGGTGATGGCCATTCATGCGCTTGATTTGGGCGATTTCACGCTGACCATCTGCCACCTCAAAAACGCCCTGAGCGCGGTGAACCATTCCTTGAGCCTGCTGCATTCGTTGCCCGTGAGCAACAAAGCCCAGCAAGGTCAGTTCTTCCGTGAAGTGCAGGCCACCTTGTTTGATTTGCGCGAAATCTGGCTGCGGGTGATGAACGACTGCCGCGAGGAAAACCGTCGCCGCCTGCCCGGCGAAGCGGAGGAGTAATTTCCAGCGCCGAGTCGGGTAGGAGGCAATGGGAACGGTGGATTTTTGCCGTGACATTGATGGCCATTGGCAACGGTGGCGCCGTCCTTGCGCTGCCTAAATTAGGGCTTACATTATAGCTGTTTGTGGGTATATTATAAATTACCCTGTCTCTACTCCCATGAAAATCGGAAACGCCTTTATTTTGACGGCGATGGCAATTCTTCCCTCCGTGGCGTTGGCCCAGCTGCAACCCAGGGCGCCCGGCGGTTTCAACGGCGGCCCCCGCAACCCGGCTAACATCCCCAGCACGCCCAGTTCACCAACAGGTAATTCGGGTGGTAGTTCGTCATCTTCAAGCTTGGTCAACGGCCAAACCATGGATACGGCTACGCCGAGTAACAATGCGTCAGACGCGTATAATCGTAGCGCGTTGAATCCAGACAATTTTTTCACTGATTCACAAAATGGCACATTCACCTGGCATGGTGACAAGTTTGATATTGGTAATAACTTTATCGTGAAGCAACGATTTGAGCGCTACCTTAGTTCACCAGGTTTTGCCGATACCAACCAAAGCTATCAGGCCACGCTCAAGCAAATTCAGGATTTGCTCTCCAATAACACCGATACCAGCGCTCTGCCGTCAGCTGGACAAAATGGCGATCGAATTTATCAAGCTTGGGAACTGCTCTTCAAGGCCGCGCAATTTCCGGAAGACGGCGGTGCATCAGAAACTCTGGCTAATCAAGTGTACGATGCCTGGCGCGTACGCGATGAGTTGGCCAATAACCGCGATTCCTACCATGCATTGGAAAATCAACGCAAGGATGGCGAATTTGGCCTGGCTGCGGACGGGGAAAGTGCCATCAATACCGCCGTCCAGTTCGAGAAGGACAATCCCGGCATCGCAAACCCGTCGCATGGCCCGGCGAGGGACGCCAACGGCAACGTCGTTTCGACCCCGAGTACTAGTGGCGGTGGTGGTGGCAGCCGGCAGACATCCAGCCAGGGCGGTTCCGCTTCCAGCTCCGGTTCTGGCTCGGGCTCCAGCTCCGGTTCCAGTGGAACCAGCGGCGGCACCGGCAGCGGTTCGGGTGGGATCAATTCCAGCGGTCCGAATTTAAATCTGAATGTTGGCAATGTTGCCTTGGGTGGCGATGGCGCACCTTCTCCCGTTGCTGCTTTGCCGGAAATGCATGGCACAGGCGTGACCGCCATGCACAGTGCCGAGCTGGCCCGCACCTATGTCAAACAATCCCTCCTGGACGCTGATGCGACGAGCATGGGCCTGCAGGTCAAATTGCAATACCAGACCCAGTTGCTCGCCTTTATCATGCAGCGGCGTTTTGAGCACAGTCTGATTGCCGGGCAATTCTACGAACACCTCTTTAAGGGCTCCCAGCAGCGCATGAACATCGCCAAGGAAGAAATGGCGAAATTCATTGATACCGACAGTGCCGTGCCCTCCGCGAACTCGTTTGAATTTATTTCGCACGAGGCCATTGCCGAAACCGAAAATGGCATGAAGGCCGTGCAATCTGCCTACAATGCCGGTGACCGCTGGACGGCTCTGCAACAACTGCAGCAGACTTTTCTCATCGGCGAAAATCTGCCCCCAGTGCAGGATTTTGATCCCGCCAAGCGCCGCGTCCTCTTGAACCTTTATCGTGAAAGCGCCAATTTGAAGCAGGCGATTGATATGCGCGACTATGCCAGTGCGGACGCCTCTGTGCAAAAAATCTCGGTCGACGCCCAGGATTTTCAGTCCGGTTCCATTCAGTCCGCCATTCAGGAAGG
>Ga0206925_1062_pt1 | contig 23382 bp, 22 predicted proteins | sample Alteio_BWOrgHeat_62_FD_152944 | JGI IMG/M metagenome (GOLD analysis project Ga0206925, IMG submission 152944) | Enriched cells from forest soil in Barre Woods Harvard Forest LTER site, Petersham, Massachusetts, United States -... | ecosystem: Environmental > Terrestrial > Soil > Temperate forest >...
GCATTGATACGCTTTATGGATTTTAATTAATTGGCAATGTTAGATAATATTCAAAAAATGGCAATATGCTCATTTTCAGGAATCCCCCTTCCAAAGGGGGCAGGGGGATTTGGTGGGATTATTGATTGGTTAACTGTTAATTGAAAAAGGGCCATCTTATTCAGACAGCCCTTTTTCTAATCAACCCTAATTTAACTTAAAACAATCAATCTTTTATTGGGCGACCGCAAGGGTACGCCGCTACAATGGGCGAACACATGGGTTCGCCCATACGACGGGTCCCGCACCTACGAACAGCCGAGGCTGTTGCCACAGTTCAGGCATTTGTAGCAAGTACCATTACGGATGGTAATATGCCCGCAAACATCACATGGAGGTGCATCACCCATCATGTTGCTCAGGTAGGCAGAGCTTTGGTCTTCAGCGCTGTGTGCTGATACGGTATGGGCGCCATTCGTACCATTGGTAACAGGTTCTATAATTTTTAAGGATTCTTTTATTTCCATTGGTTTTACCGGAAGTTCATGGCCCTGCCTTGGATGCATATTTATTTCCTGGCTGCGGTCATGTGCGGTCAACTGGTTTTCTGCAGGTGGTACCTGTACGAGGTCGGTACGATTGAGGTACTCAAAACCAAGCAGTTTGAAGATATAATCCACCATAGAAGTAGCTGACTTGATATTCGGGTGGTGCTCTACAAAGCCGGATGGCTCAAAGCGGGTGAACACGAATTTGTCAACATATTCTTCAAGGGGTACACCGTATTGCAAACCGATAGAAACGGCAATCGCAAAACAGTTCATTAATGAGCGGAACGACGCACCTTCTTTATGGATATCAATAAATATTTCACCAAGGGTACCGTCACCGTATTCTCCGGTTCTCACAAAAATCGTTTGTCCGCCAACAGATGCTTTCTGGGTAAACCCATTTCTGCGGCCCGGTAGTTTTTTACGTTCTACAATACGGCTCAGCTCGCGTTTAAAGCTGGTATCATGCGTACGGTTAATAATTACTTTCGCAGCTTCAAGCACCATTTCAGGGGTCAGTTCATCCGCCCTTATTTCGGCTTTGCCTTTTACTGCTTCTTCTACTGCAGCAATTTCTTCTTTGTCTGTTTTCTTGTCAGATTTAGTAGAAAGCGGCTGGCTCAGTTTGCAACCGTCACGATATAATGCATTTGCTTTGAGGGCCATTTTCCAGCTCATTTCATAGCATTCCTGCACTTGCTCCTGGGTAGCTTCGTTAGGCAGGTTAATGGTTTTAGAGATGGCGCCAGAAATAAACGGCTGTGCAGCACCCATCATCCGGATATGGCCGAACGCATGGATAAAGCGTGTACCGGTAGCGCCACATTTGTTGGCGGTATCAAATACCGGCAAATGCTCGTCTTTCAGGTATGGCGCACCTTCTACAGTCATGGTGCCGCAGATATATACATTAGCTTCCTGGATCTGCTCAGCTGTAAAGCCTAATGCACGAAGTAATTTAAAATTTGGATCCTGGTACTCGGCGGCTTTAAAACCAAGGCGTTTTAAGCAGTCTTCCCCAAGGGTCCAGATATTAAAGGCAAAATCAATATCAAAAGCAGAAAGTACAGCTTTATCAGCCGCATCCAGGTCTGCCTGTTTAAAGCCTTTGGCTTTTAAAGTATCAAAATTGATGTGCGGCGCACCTGCAAGGGTACCCCGACCTTTGGCATAATCCACAATAGCTTCCGCTTCATGCTGATCATAGCCCAGGCTCCTTAATGCCAGTGGAATACATTGGTTAATGATTTTGAAATATCCGCCACCTGACAGTTTTTTGAATTTAACCAAGGCAAAATCAGGCTCTACACCCGTAGTATCACAATCCATGACCAGGCCGATAGTACCCGTTGGTGCCAATACGGTGGCTTGTGCATTGCGGTAACCGAATTGCTCACCCAGTTGTAATGCTTTATCCCATGAATTGCATGCTGCAGACAATAAATAATCAGGGCAGTATTTCGCGCTGATGCCTACCGGTTTAATTTCAAGATCCTCGTATGCATCAGTTGCATTGTACGCCGCATAACGGTGGTTGCGGATTACACGCAACATATGTTCTTTATTCTTATCGTATTGTTTGAAAGGACCAAAGAATTTAGCCATTTCAGCGGAAGTAGCATAAGAAGTACCGGTCATGATTGCCGTAATGGCTCCACAAATCGCGAAAGCTTTATCGCTGTCATAAGGAATACCTGCTACCATCAGCATGGAACCAAGGTTGGCATAACCCAAACCAAGGGTCCTGTACTCATAAGACAGTTTAGCCACTTCTTTAGAAGGGAACTGTGCCATAAGCACGGATATTTCGAGTACAACGGTCCATACACGGCAGGCATGTTCAAATCCTGCTACGTCAAGCGTAAGTTTTTCGTCGTCAAAGAATTTCCTGAGGTTCAGCGACGCAAGGTTGCAGGCTGTGTCATCCAGGAACATATATTCTGAACAAGGGTTGGAAGCACGGATGCGTCCACCTTCAGGGCAGGTATGCCATTCATTTATTGTAGTGTCAAACTGTACACCCGGATCCGCACAAGCCCATGCACCGAAGCTGATATCATTCCACAATTTGCGGGCAGCTACTTTTTTAATGCTTTTGCCGGTAGTACGTGCTATCAGGTCCCAATCCGTATCATTTTCAACTGCCTTTAAGAAAGCATTTGGTACACGTACAGAGTTGTTTGAGTTCTGGCCGCTTACGGTACGATATGCTTCTCCTTCATAGTCTGATGCATAACCGGCCGCAATCAGCGCAGCTACTTTTTTCTCTTCTTCAACTTTCCAGTTGATAAATTCTTCAATTTCAGGATGGTCCATATCCAGTACCACCATTTTGGCGGCACGACGGGTTGTACCACCTGATTTAATAGCACCTGCAGCACGGTCGCCCACTTTCAGAAATGACATTAAACCGGATGAATGGCCACCACCAGAAAGGTTTTCATTGGCACCCCTGATGCTGGAAAAATTGGTACCTACACCTGAGCCATATTTAAAGATACGGGCTTCACGTACCCAAAGATCCATAATGCCGCCATCACCTACCAGGTCATCACCGACAGATAAGATAAAGCAGGCATGTGGCTGGGGACGCTCATATGCGGAAGTGGATTTGGATAGTTTTTCTGTTTTAGGATCTACATAATAATGACCCTGCGGTTTGCCCGTAATGCCATAAGAACTATGCAGACCTGTATTGAACCATTGTGGTGAGTTTGGCGCGGCATATTGCCCTACAATCATGTAGGCCAGCTCATCATAAAATATCTTAGCGTCTTTTTCTGAAGCGAAATAGTTATAGTCCTGGCCCCATTTCATCCAGCAATGCGCCATACGATGGGCTACTTCTTTAATAGAGGTTTCGCCACCAAGGGAACCGTCAGCCTGAGGCACACCGGTACGACGGAAATATTTCTGTGCAAGGATATCGGTTGCTACCTGGCTCCATTCTTTTGGAACCTCTACATCCTGCATGTTGAATACTTCGTCACCGTTAGGGTTTCTTATTACAGAGCTTCTTTTTTCATATTGATAAAGCTCGTAGGGGGTCTTGTTTTCTTTGGTGAAGTAGCGACTAAACTTCAGCCCCTTGTCATTTTGGGTTTTTGTGCTCATAGTATATAGGTTAAATTTTGGTTAATGTGCCGGAACCACCGGAAAACTCATCTCTTCCTGGCCTGGAAGGTAAAATCAAAGGTAGATATTTAGGATTCCCCCGCACAAATTTGTCTGCTTTTAAATATCCACGTTAGGTGGATAATTATTAATATTGTATTAACCGTAAATTATACTTAACTTAACATTAACAAATTATCCTGAAAATGATTTCATAAACGGTGTTGAAACATGGGATAAAAACAGCTTTTTCCTGAGTCTTGACTTATTATTTTTATATTTGCACCTACAGTTGCCCCCAAGTAGATAATTTTTAAACTTTTTCCGAACAGAATGTCAATCTATCAGCAAATCCAACATCACAGCCTAACCGGCAAAAAACAGTTCGCATGGCTGGTAGACCCTGATAAATACACAGATACGGGGCTCGAAAATTCAGTGAAAATCGCAGTAAAGGCAGGGGTAGACCTCGTTTTTATCGGCGGAAGCCTGCTTGTGGATAACCGGGTCGAAAAGTGCATAAATATTATCAAAAGTAATTCAAACCTGCCGACTGTTCTTTTTCCGGGCAGCCCGCAACAGGTTTCCGATGCGGCAGATGCTTTATTGTTTTTATCCCTGATTTCCGGAAGGAATGCAGACCTGTTAATTGGGCGCCATGTTGAGGCCGCACCTTACCTTAAAAAGAGCAAACTTGAAATAATGCCTACCGGCTATATGCTGGTAGATTGTGGTAAACCAACTACTGCTTCTTATATAAGTAATACCTTTCCCATACCTTATGATAAACCTGATATTGCAGCATGCACCGCCATGGCAGGTGAGTTATTGGGTTTAAAACTGATCTATATGGATGGAGGCAGCGGTGCAGCCAAGCCGATCTCTCCTAAAATGATTGAACAGGTAAAAGCCAGCGTTGATATACCTATAATAGTAGGTGGTGGTATCAGAACCCGTGAGCAACTTACCGATGCTTGCAATGCCGGCGCGGATGTGATTGTTATTGGGAATGCTATAGAAAGCGATCCTGAATTGCTTTTTTACTTTGCGGAAGTGATGAAGGCGGCGGTTTAGAGCAATAAGCCAATGTGATAATGTTGCTGAGGCAAAGCAGGGGGCTGATTCAAATCTTCTGAAAATCTATTTTTCAACAAGTAAAAGAGAATCTATCCTCTCAAAATGCTTAGTATTAAGGGTTACGAGGGGCAGATTATTGCTAATGGCAGTTGCAGCAATAAATAAATCTGCAATATCGGTTTAATGGACAAAAGTGTTGCTAAATTAGGATGAAAGTAGTTCGTCAATAAGTTTTATTTTCCGATGCTTTTTAAGCCCAGAATGGACTCTCACTTTTCTTTTCAATGCCGAGAATACTCCCTCAAGTGAGTTGGTTGTTCGAGGAATATTCAAATTTAAATGGTCATACCATGTAAATAGGTAAGGCATATTCGACTTTATGCTTCTAACAGCACTTCTTAACCTTCTATGTGTAAAGTGCCTTTTACCAGATTCAGGATTAATAGTTTGTTCATTTAAAAAGCTGTTCCATTGTTTTAGCCAGGATTTAAACGCGCCTTCAAAAGATTCTTTGTCTGTCTTGGGTAAAAGACGCATGAGTTCCTGTAATTTTTGCCCACAATCGGTCTTTGGTTTTTTGGTTACGTAGCGTGTTACTATGGCCGCTTGATGAAATTGACACATCTGTACAGGTATGCCCTCAAAGGCTGTAAATAAGCCCCTTTTGCCGTCACAAACTACCGCTTTTACATTTAATCCTATTGATTGCAGCCAGGTGATTCCATCAATGTATTCTTTTAAGGTTTCGTGAGACACATACTTCCAGTAAAGATTCTTTTTGAAATATGCATCCCGGAAAACCATCACCCCTAAACCTCTTCCAAAATAGGTTGTATCCATAACCACACAAACTTCCTTGGAAGAAATTAATGCCTTTCTTTCAACAACAATATTATCAAGCTTTCTTTGTACTGTTCTAGGATGTATGCCGTGCTCTTGACCGATCTGAGCATATGTCTGCTTTTTATGGACGTAATCTGCCCAGAGGTCTGGCGCATTTCGCCTGGATTGATTTTGAAAAGTTAAATGGCAAAGCTTACATCTGTACCGTTGCTTTCCATTTCTAAAACCAAACCTATTAACCTGGGATTTACCGCATTTTGGACAGTGCTTTTTTTACCATAACTAAAATATAAGGCCAAACTTATTAAATTTGAATCAATTAACCCCATTTTTAGCAACCATAAATGTCTATTAAGCCGCAATATCTATTTGTTTTCGTTTGCGCTTTAGGGCTTCATTAATTTCTACAGCAACTTTAACAGCATCTTTGTCAAATGGCAACACTTTCACGATTTTTAGAAAATCCTGCCAATAAAGTTTTTGCTCGCCTATGGCACCTGTGTAAATTGCATATTCTGTGATGGCAGAAATGCTAAAACTATAGCCTTTTCTTAAAATGCTGATTAAATATGAATTCGATTTATCGGTTTTCCTGAAAAAATCAATCAGAACAGACGTGTCAGCTAAAACTATTCCGCCCTCCATTGATTGATGGCTTTCCTTGTTTTAGCAATGGCTTCAACCTGGTTTTTACTAAAAGTAGGTGCTTTTAATAAGAATGCCTCAATATCACTGGCTTTGGCTCCGCCATTGCCATTCGCATTAAGTTCCCTTTTTAGAAGCGATAATTTACTGGAAGGCAATTGCTTGATAATTTCCATTAACTGTTCAAAACCGATTTCAACCTGCACTTGCATACCTGAATAATGATTGTTATTAAAGCTAACAACAAAATTAAGGTATTCGGTTCATAAAAAAAATGGGCAGTTAAAATCATACGTATGGTTATCATAATATCCTCACAGATGTAATTGAAAGAAGATATTATAGGGGAATTCAAAATTTAATAAATTTGTATATGCCTGTATGTGACACATGGTGTGTATATAATAACATGAATGAGGTTCCAAGTCTAATTAGCCTGGGAAATAAAAATAATCTGGAAGTAATTGATAAAACACTATGGAAAAGAATAACGGAAATAGCAAAGATCTAAAATCAGCCTATACATTAGCTCAAAAAATAGAGATAGGACTAAAACGAGCCTGGCGCAAGCTTGTTATTGAAACGGCTGCAAAAAACCAATCACTTGTCATTAAAGTAAATGGGGAGATCAAGACTGTTCCGGCGAAGGATCTGCTAGCTGAGCTTGAGAAATAGGATTATTCTTTTTACCATTCTTTAATGGGTTCACATTTACCCAGTCAATAAACTCAAAATCTTTTTTTGTAAGTTCATCGCTTTCTAAATTCAATCCTATGGGAATCAGCATGAAATAGCAAATGACATCATCTGCAAGCCCGGCCGGTTCATCATCGTCTTTCGGGCCGATAATAACCTGATTGATTATTGAATCATCAATATTTAAAGGCTGATCCAAATTAAGGACATGGCATTGTATATCTTCAATATCCATGTCTTTTGTTACGGTTCCTTTTATAGTGCCAAAGTTAGCCAGCATACTGCTTTCTCTTAATGCTTCCAGTTGAATCCGCCTGCCTGCTAGTTTATAACCTGATTTAAACAGGGTAAAACCACCATATTGAACTGATGCCCAATAGGTAGGTATAATATTGTAGCTCGTAAGCCGCATCGATACAATGGCCAGGAAAGGGATACAAAACAATGCACCATCGCTCACATTTTGGAACGTAATTGTTGGCCCAAACCAATATCCTTCTGTTAAAAAAACAAATATAAAAATACCTGCAAAAGAATAGGATAAAAAAGAAACAAGCTTTGCTTCATCAATTTGATGATCAGATTCGTTTGAACTGGACTGATTCAATGCATTGTTGATGATAAATCCCCAGATAAAAACACTCGGAATCCCAACATATACAATCGTAAATATGGCCGCACCCTGCATGAGGAGAAAATCGAATGTGCCATGAATTATTGCTGCCATTACATAGTACAAAAGAAAGGCAATGTAGATATTATAAGAATTGCGATACTTGCTTAAAATGAGCCCATACGCTATAAGTGAAGACATAAACATATGCATGGTTGTTGACAACAGGCTTCTGAGCATGATGGTATCAATATTACCCGTTTTGAAATATTCGGTATTTTCAACCAAAGAAAAACCCAAAGCACAAACTGAAGCATAAATGATATAATCTATTGGTTCATTTATATATTTTGTAAACCTCAGGATTAAAAGGAATGGCAATATTTTAACCAGCTCTTCTACAAGGCCAATATTTGCTATGCAATAAAAAATGTTATCAAAATGGTCATTGATAAAGGGGGTGCTTGTCAGGTATTTTTCCGAGTCCACTATAGGATCAGTTAAAAACGAGAACAACATTCCCAATATCAGGGCAAATAATATATGAATCCATTTTTCTGATTCAAATACATCAATTTTTTGAAGATAAATGATCCAGATGAGTGCAATAATCACAGCTGCAAGCAATGCCAGGAGGTTAACCCCATGAAACATTTCATAAATAATAAGACCATAATAGGATAACCAGGAACCTGTTCTAAAGAAATATTCCTGGAGGGGAGTACCTGATAAATATTTATAACTACCAGGGAGCGAAGCAATTTTACTATATTTGGTCCAGTCATTGTCATAATAATACATTAATGCCAACGCATGCCGGGCCTCATTAATATTGCCATTTATTGCTATCTCTTTTTTAAATCGATTTTCTGCTTCCTGCCATTTGCCTTGTTTTTTGGCGAGATTGCCAAGGATAAGATTAACATCAGGAAGGGTTGAATCCTGGATTAAATGCAAATAGGTTAAGGTATTGCCATAATCTTCTGACATATAGCTTTTGGCGCCCAGGCCAAAGTTTCCAATATCCTGCATATGGAGTGAAGATGATGAAGCTAATCTTTTGTATTGAGCCTCAAGATCTGGAATATCGGATGAATTGATTAGTTTATCGTGAGCTTCATCCCAGGTTTCATGAATATTTCTTATTAACTGATAATGAAGGTTGACATTTCCGCTGTCTTTTTTAACAAGGGTTATAAGAGCTTCATTGGCAAGATGAGGGCGGAGAACCAGTTTTGAAAAGGCAATCTGTTCTTCGGGACTTCGATATCCAGGATCATTAAAAAAGTTGCTTACCAATAGGATAGCAATGATCGTAGCGCCCAGCATTATAAGCGAACTCTTCATAGGGGGTATTTACTATACAATGATAGTAAAAAGAATACTAAAGAAGCATTGTTCGCTGAAATGAAAAGTTATTCGATCATTGAACTAATAACAATCCCGAATCCATCAGGATCGATAAAAGTATGTCCATTTTTATGCCAGTATGGGTTTTTGGCTTATACTTCAGGAATATTTGCCTGCTTTAATTTCTCGATCAATGCTCTATACTCTGATTCTGAATCCGGATAAAACACGAGCAGATCATCTTCATCCGGCAAGTGATTTGGACTTTTATCAGAAATCGTAAACTCCAGGTGCCAGTTTTCGTTTTTGATTCCCTGGAAAACTCCATCGTAGCCATCGTGCTCCTTAAATGACCCAAGAATTTCTAAGCCAAGAATATTGTGATAGAAATGGATGATAGCGTCCAGGTTGTTAGTATGGCGGGCGAAGCGGAATTTCATTTCCAAATATTATTTTGTAATTTCAATTCTCTTGGTAATCGTAATGGATTTATTAAGGAATTCATAATTAACTAAATAAACGCCATTTACTTCACTTGATAGGTTGATATTAAATTTCTTATTTTTAAGAGATCCAAAATAAATCTTTCTTATGGTATTTCCATACACATTAACAATATAAATTCTTAACCTTTCCCTTTTTTTAAATTGGAGATCCATCGTCAATTGGCCCGATGAAGGATTAGGATATAATTTAAATTTGTATTGATCCGTGTCATCAAATTCACTGAAATAACACGGACTTGTACATTTTGGATTCTCTGCCTTATAAACTTCTATGCATCTTTTCTCAGAATATGCAACCGCCCCTGACCTAAAAGTGACTTTATATTGCAGATAATACATACCTGATTTAGAAGTAAAATTTTGGCAATATGTGCCAAGAGTATCAATTCTGCTGATTTCCAGAGATTTTTTAGCCCCTCCTTTTATAACAAACCCTTCGTCTTTATAGATATACCACCGGCAAACATGTACAATTCCATCCCCCTTTAAAACCACTTTAGGCTTTGGGAAACTAAGGCCCTTAAAGTTTAAAATGAGCAGGAATATTAAGGTTACCAGGCGGGGCATTTGATATGGAAACTAATAGATTATGATTAGTTTAACGAAACAAAAAGTATTCCACTTTTAGATTGTCAAGTTAATGGGGAACTGAATACCTGATTTAGTATCTTTTAGGCATCTAGACGCAAAATATTGCGTCTCTACAAAATCACGCGCAAGCCAATTTTTTAATCTTTTAATTTTCCAATTTTCCAATTCAGAAATCTACCCCTGTATCCTTTTCAGGATCATCCCGAATGCGGCTTCCATGATACCCGTTTTTTCGGTATGGATGTCATGTAATTCTTTCATGGTCTTAAAAATGATTTGAGAGGCGTCTTCGAAAATAGCCCTGTCAGTCATGGAGATATCTGATTGCATTAAATAGTAGAATACCCTCGCCATACCACAGTTGGCAATAAAGTCAGGAACAACAGAGAAATTCTCATCTGCATAAATGCCGGTAGGCCCAAAAAAGATATCCGGATCTTTGAAAGGAACATTAGCCCCACAACTGATTACTTCAAGCCCTGCTTTTTTCATCCGCTCCAGTTGTTCTTTTGTTACCAGTCTTGAGGCAGCACCGGGTACCAGTATTTCTGCAGGTACGTCCCAAACCTGGGCTTCAAGTTCTTCGGCTGATAGCATGTTATCTGCAATCAGCGTATTATGCTGTTTTTTATTAAATAAGTCCCTTACTTCTTCAAAAGAGAATCCATCTTTATTAATAACTCCGCCATTGCGGTCGATGATACCGACAATTTTAGCTCCATTTTGTGCAAGATAGTACGCCGCTGCTGCTGCAACATTGCCCCAACCTTGTACAATGGCTCTTTTCCCTTTTATATCGCCACCCCATAGCGTGTAATAATGTCTTACGGCTTCACTGACCCCCCAGCCGGTAATCATATCTGCCACATTATAACCTTTGCCTGCGGCATATGCTGGATCGGTAACGGGTAGCGTAACACCCTTATCCAGTTGACCGATCTTAACAATTTCTTCTGTTGGGTTTGGGTTAAAATGGGCTTTCAGCGTTCCTTCCTGCGGGTGTTTCAATCCATATTGACTGGTTATTTCAATCACTTTCATTTCATCAACATTCATGTCGCCACCCGTGCCATAATAGGTTTTCAGCAATGGCATCACCGCTTTAAACCAGCGGTGAAGCACTTCATCTTTCCGTGGGTCAGCCGGGTCGAAGTTGATGCCTGATTTAGCGCCGCCGATAGGTGGGCCTGAAACGGCAAACTTTACTTCCATGGTTTTGGCAAGAGAGAGCACCTCATTTCTATCGAGGCCCTTACGCATACGTGTTCCGCCACCGGCAGAGCCCCCACGTAATGTATTGATAACGGTCCACCCTTGTGCGCCGGTTTCGGCATCTGTCCATTCAAAGACGATTTCAGGGGTTTTAGCCTCGTATTGTTTGAGTTGTTCTCTTATGCTTGACATACTTTTTTTCTATTTTGCGGCAAAAATAAGGATAAGTCGCCATACATCCCGATTTTTTCGGGAGTCGTCAGTCATCATTCGTCAGTCTTACTGTTATATGGCCCCTGCTTTGTAAAAATCCACTTTTGCCTTGCGTTATAATTTGGAAAAAGAACACAAAAGCCTGATTTTTCCAGGGGCAATGTATTAACTGGTATTTTCTGAGGAAAGCGTAAGGTGTTAGCAGGGGTTGTCACTTTTTAGGTTGCTTTAGGCCAAATAAATTTATAATTAATTGAAAAATAGTATTTTATAAACTAAAAGGGGGTTAGCAGCATTAAAAATCTGCTAACCCCTTTTCCTCTCATTCCCGTTTTATTTTTTAGCAGCTGTTACATTCTTGGTCCCACTAAAAAGCCTATGGTCCATTCAATTCATATTTTGGTTTTAAGGATGGGTGCTTTTTATTTATTCGTTTGGTGGTTTCTGAAATCAATGATTTTTTATCATCTGCGTTCCAGGGGATGAGACTGCTGCTATTTTCTTCAGGTTGGTTAGGGTTCCTGCTGCAGTATTTGTGGTCAAATTGGGTTTCAAATTCTTTTATTGTCCTGATTTTTTTGTTTGCTTCCGGCAGGGTAACCAGCAAATCAAAATTGACCTTCCTGCCTTTAAGATCTACTATTGATTTTTCTACGGGGTCTATTTTTGCTATGCAGTAATCTGTGATAATTTCAATATGCATGCGTTCAAGTAAATAATACAAGGCCTGATCTATATTGTCATTCGCTGTCACTTTTTCCTGAGGGGTTATATAGGTTATTTCTACAAACCCTCTTAATTCCTGGTTTTTGTAATAGGAATGTGCGCTTAATGCAAAATCTAACAGATTCCCTTTACTTTTTGCCGGCCAGTTGAAGTGGTGAATAACAGGATTTCCTTCATAGGGCTGGCTGAGAATACTTTTAATAGCTATGGCTCCTTTTTCAGCATAAGAATCAAATATAGATGCTATGTGGTAGAATTCTCTGTCCGTTATATTATAGTCGTGGATTTTTTGAATCTCAAAAGGGGCAGTGTTTTTGCCAAGTATGATCAGGTTTTTCATTTTTTTTTTTGGTTTTGCTTTTAAAATAAGGAACGATACAAAGATTCAAAAATGAGACTGCCTGGCAAACTGACACAAATCAATTCAAAAGATGACTTTTATCATTTTTTATTAAAATGGTGAATTCTTTTTTTTTATTTATAAGAATAACAAGAATTTGGGGAATATTGAAAATAAAAAAGGGTTGACAGATCTGAGAAACTGTCAACCCTTTTAAAGTATCCTAGGTAATAATTATGCAACGGGCCTGAAACAGTTGCGAATATTGTACAGGGCAAGTTTTATTGCTTGGTTACAACCTGGCTTTTTATATCCTTATCAGTGGCCATTTGTATAATATAGGTTCCGGCAGGAACCGTTGACAAATCAATTTGCTTGTGCAATAAACCCAAACCACTAATATTTTCAGAATAGATGGTGGATCCGGCACTATTTACAAGCTTAAGGATAGTGATGCTGTTTTCACTTGTCCAGCTCACATTCAACAGGTTGTTTGCCGGATTTGGATAAATAGATACATTAGGGGGTGAATTATTTAACGTAACAGAACGAATCATTGAATATTCAAAACCCCCATTATAATCAACTTGTTTCAAACGATAATAAATATTGCCTGATGGGATAATGCCTGCCAGATTATCTACTAAAAAATAGTTTTGGGTAATCAACGAATTTCCATGGCCTTCTACTTGTGTAATGGCATTCCAGTTCTGGCCATCTGTTGAACGTTCAACAGTAAAATAATGATTGTTGATTTCTGAAGCCGTGCTCCAGTTCAGGTTTACCTGGTTGTTTGCATATTGGGCGTTGAATGATATGAGAGTTACGGGCAAAGCACTAGCGTTATCTGCGACCCCAACATAGTAGGTTGTATTTTGCGTTAATGGCATTAACCAGGTTGTCTGGGTGTATGGATCAATTCCAGTTGCCGGGCCTATTACTGAGTTATTAATCCATGTGCCGGTTGGAGTTGTCGTTCTCACTATTACATAACACTGAGTTCGGTCAAAGGCCGTAAGTTCATCAGAAGCATTCCACTGTGGCAAAAAATAGGCACTAGGGCTGTTGCTGGTTGGAGTCACAGTCCAGGTCACCCCAACGGCGTGGGTGGCCTGCACCCCACCTGCATTGTCAAAAAGCCCATTCGTTACACCCACATCATAAGTGCCATCAACAGAAGGCTGAATAGTGATAGGATTAAATCCATCACCAATTGGGAAAGTAGTTGAGCCTGAAGTTGTCATTTCTAGTACCCCTGTACTGTTTGTGAGAACATATTGCGAACTATTTGCACCTGTAATAGTTCCTAAAGTGGCAATAATGAGTTTATGAGTTCCCAGGGTTAATGAGCCAGAAGAAAAATTCAGATTATTATTTACAGTTATATCACCAGATAATGTAATACCTGACAACCTGGAAACAACAAGGTTATTAAAAGTAATGGATCCTAAACTTGGGCCGCTACAAGTGACAGTTGAAGACCCGCAACTAAATGGTACAGAAATGCTACCTCCAACAGAAAACAATTGATTGGTAGCTGTTAATGTGCTGGATCCTGAAAGGGCCCCGTTAATAACAAGACCATTGGTTCCTGTAAGCGTTACTCCCCCTGTCGCATTTATGGTTGCATTCCCAAATATATGGTCACCAAGCTTTTGTATTGATGCGCCGTCGAATTCAACTGTAGTGCTTGATAATGAAAGAGAGGTTATGGAATATTGAGAGGTAAGGTCGTCTGTATTACCTGTGGCCTTCACTTTTATAGTACCACTGCCAGACAAAGTTGCGAATCCACTAACTGTATTTGTACCAGGGTCTAATATTCCCAATACTGAAATGACATTATGCATTACAATGCTGCCTGTAAGAGTAGCTGTACAACCGCTGTTTATAGTAAGGTTATTAAAAGAATTTGCCCCAATATTTTGAGTTGTCCCATTTAGTACAATAGTTTCACCATTGTAGTTGACTAAAACGGTCAAATTTCCACCCACCGTTATGGTTTCACTTCCTGCAGGCTGGGTTGTTATTTGGCCAGGGCCTGTGAAATCGCCACCAACCGTGACATTATGATTAGAGGAATATAAAACGGATCCTGATGCTACATTCAGAATGCCAGACACGTTTATGTTTCCACTTAAACCAACAGATGGAGCTGTATTACTTATCGTGAGATTACCAAAAGTCTTTGCAGGAATCGTTTGTCCTGCCGTGCCTGAATAATTAATGGTACCTCCTGATATTGTTAATGATCCGGTAAATTGGTGCGTGAGATCATCAGCATTGCCTGCGGCAGTAACCATCATCGTACCATTATTTATAATTGTACCTCCAATTATATTGCTTGCTGCTGTCGTTATTGTCGCACCGCTGTTAATTGTCAAAGTTCCAGTTATTGTTGTGCTTGAATTGAAAGTTGTAGTACCACTCATAATGGTCAGATTATCAAAAGAAGTGATACTTGTTGCCTGCGTGGTACCATTGAATTTTAATGTTCCCCCACCAGTTGAGCTAAAACTGCTCGGCGTAAAATCTCCCCCAACTATTACCACAGAAGCGTTAGCATCAAAAAGAGTCCCTGTTCCTGTAATACTGTTTGTTACGGTTATTGTAAACCCGAAACAATGAAGTGTGCCGCCTCCTGTAAAAGTTAAAGAAAGGGCCTGGGAAGTTGCTGTTAAATCAGGTGGATTTGTTGAAGTGCCAATTACTGCGTCTATTGTATTATCAGGCACCCCATGGTCCCAATTACTTGCTGTACTCCAATTGGTTGTTGCAGCTGTAGGTGACCAGGTTGTTGTTGTAGCACGTACATTAATAAATGAAATTAACAAAAGCAAAACTGAAAGGAGAAAGCTTTTCAATTCTGGGTTTTTTATTGCTTTATGCATTAGTTGTCTTAAAATTTGATTTTATTATTTCACAAGAATTTCCCTTTGATAATTTCAAAGAAATTTTCTACACAATAAAATAAATGGATTTGCAAGGATAACCATAATAAATCAGGAAAACAGAAGCCAGATGGAAATTAATAAACAGCTAATCTCTTTCTAATGTAAGATAAGATAAGGATATATAATAAAATGCAAATAAACTTAATGCTAAATATTTTATAATGAATAATTTATCATTAAATAGTATTTAAAATCGCGTGTAATGATATGTGCAATTTTGTTTCGGTAATCCCTAATTCGCCTTTGCAATCTTCTCCCTTAATTCCTTAGATAAAGCTGCACTCAATTCCGGTTGTCCATGCAAGGCTGCAGGCGTATTTTGAAACAAAGTTATTTTCCATTCTCCATCTTTTTTAACGGCTATAAGTGACTGAATTGCATTCACATTTGGGTTAATGTCAATATGCCCCCTTGGCACCATTCCTACCACAGATCGCAACAAGGCAACTTCCTTGCTCAAAAACCGTACTTCCCGAATAATGGTGACATATCTGGCAGTCACATGATCATGAAATATCTGTTTAAAGGTATCCCCGATTTCCTGTTTGCCATTCATCTGGCTGCCATCGAAGCCTACCATATTTATTTCATCATCCAGCAGGTTCAACATAGCTTCCGCATCCTGGTTATTCCATCCAAATATCCATGCATTATATAAGGCTCTTACCTTGTTTTCTTCTTCGGTTATATTCATTTTATTTATATTTTCAAAACCCACAACTGTCAACCAACAACCATCAACTTTTTTACTTCATCTTAACATCCAATGCATCTCGTAACCCATTGCCTAACAAATTAAAGGCTAACACCAGAAACATAATAGCTAAACCTGGTAGTATTGCAAGATATGCAGCATTTAATACGATATAACCATAATGATCATTGATCATTACGCCCCAGGACGGCGTGGGAGGTTGTACACCCAGGCCCAGGAAACTCAACCCTGCTTCGAGCAAAATAGCAGATGCAAAATTAGCTGCCGCAATAACCAATACAGGCCCGAAAATATTCGGCAAAATATGCATGGTAATAATGCGCGAACTTTCGAAACCTAAGGCTTTCGCAGCAGTCACATAATCGAGCTCGCGGGCACTCAAGATTTGTCCGCGAACCAGTCTTGCCACCTCTACCCACATTGTTAATCCTACAGCTACAAAAAACCTGCCAGAATCCTTTACCCAGTACCAGTGATACAGCCATCACCAAGAGGAAGGTTGGGATGGCCCAAACTACATTCATTAGCCACAGAATAAAATGATCCGCCCAGCCCCTAAAGAAGCCCGCCATGGCCCCCAGTGTAACACCAATAAGCAAAGAAATAATAACAGAAATTAAACCTACCGCAAATGAAATACGGGTACCTAACAGCAACCTGCTCAGCATATCACGGCCATATCGGTCTGTACCCAGCCAGTAAGTGCGGTTAATTATTTTTGTTTGGGTTTGCGGATAGGATTCTTCTTTATCTCCATCAAAAGGTTTAACAATGATATTGTTTTTATCTGTTCTATAACTTTTTATGGCAACTTCATCATATTGTTCTTTTTGCCCGGAGATGAGGTAGGATATAATGTTTTTCTGAGGTGCCATTTCTTTTTTCGGAACTTCGAGAATAGTTACTTTGCTAAGCGGTGGTAATAGCTCCAGTTCAAGGTTTTGTTTATTCGCATCAGGCGTAGAATCAGGGAGAAAAAGATATCCTCCAATTGCGATAATGGCACAGATAAAAATAAAAATAAGACTTAGAAATGCGTTGCGATTTTTCTTCAGTCGCTGCCAGGCATAATAGGAGGGAGACTTGCCATATGTCTTTGTGCCTTTTGACATAATTACCTTGTATTATGCACCAATAGCCCTTCCCTGGTTATGATATAGCTATAAGCCCGCATATTATCAGAATCGTAGATAAAGCTTCTTACATGCGCTCCCTTTTTATCATCCCATTTCATCGCAGAAACCATTTTATGCGTTATTAAAAACTTGAGACTATCACCCACTATTTTCTCAGGAAAATTCACATCTTCCAAAATCTTATCAAAAGTTTCTACAAAATAAACCGCATTTAAGATATCGTATTCTACTTCTGTTAATTCCCTCATTTCGTTGTTAGTTGATCGTTGCTCCGCCTATGGTTCTTTTTGTTTCTTAGAAAATAATAATGTTGTAATAGCTATAACTTATCCTTATTATCATGCGTCAGCCAATTCCCAAATTCTAAAATTATTTTTATTTCACAATCCTTCCCTTCCACTCGTACCTTCCAAAATTAGCATAAATGCCGATAATGAGCGCGTAAAAAATATACAGGAAAGCGGCAGGAATTATTAAATTAATGATGGATTTCTGATTGAAAAACTTTGTCACTTTGCTCAGGAACATATACTCTGCCAACAATTTAATTCCAAAAGCCATAATGAAAACAATGAAGTAAGCCGGATAAATAAAACCTGCAATCAAACAAACCAGCAAAAAAAGGTGCATGAAATATGCCCCGATTAATATGGCTGTTATACCCTTATTCTTATACTTACCGCTTTTTGATACCCATCTTTTGCGCTGCTGCATAAACTCAGGCAATGTTTTGGTAGCCTGGGTATATGCTATGGCATCCCTGCTTTTCAGAAAGTCAACCCCGGTTTTATATTTTACGTAAATTTTATGCATCAGGAACTCATCATCCCCGCTGGCAATATCATCAAACCCTTTAAATCCATCTACCTCATAAAATACATCTTTACGATAAATAAGATTAGCCCCATTGCAGAGGTTGGGTGGTTTTTGAGCCATTGACGCTGCTCCTATGGCTATTAATCCTGTGAACTCAAGTGCCTGTGTTTTTTCGAAAAAATTGGAAGGCTCATGAAAGGTAACAGGCGCCGAAACTAATACAGGATTATATTTTTCGATATATGACGCAATGGTGGCCAGCCATTTGTGGCCATGTCGGCAGTCGGCATCGCTGGTTATGATCCAGTCATACTTACTGTATTTTATTCCCAGCGTAATGGCGAACTTTTTAAATGAGTTTTTTTCTGCGGTATTTTCTTCACTTAATTTGATGATTCTGACCTGATAGACCGGGTATTTCTGGATGAATTCCTGAACCTTGCCTGCGGTATCATCATCAGAAAAATCATCCATTATAATGATCTCAAATTGGGTAGCCGGATATTTTTGGTTAACAATACCTTCAAGGCAGGTTATTATATTTTCCTGTTCGTTTCTTGCGGGAATAATGATACTGAACGCGGTAGATAATGGCAGTGAATTATCCGACACAAATGGTTGAAGCCCGGTCCAGCCTTTGTTAAAATAAGTAATAAGGGTACCATATAGAATGGCAAGGGTAAGTGTAATAAAGGCAATAAAAAAACACACTAAATGAATTTTAACCTTTTATTGATCCTTACAAATCCTAATATACAGGCGCCGGCAAGTGCCGGAATCATCAGGTTAATTAGCCATAATCCATAAGAAGCTGCAAGAATGGCAGTAAGATTAGTGGTGTAGCTATGAAATAAGAACACGGTAGCGCCTCCTCTTACCACAAGTTCCGTAAAGCCATTGGTTGGGCTAATGGTTTGTATGCCATACATCAGGAATATTAAAAGCATAGCATTTAAAATGGGGATTTGAACTCCGAAGAATACCATCAAAATATAAAACTGGGATGTAAAAACAATATACCTGAATACAGAATATATAAGGACTTTTTCCAGCTCCGGTGTTTTATAAAGTTTATATATTACAAGGTATTTGCGGAGAGATACGGTCCATGGTTTTATAGGTAACCATGAGCGTATTACTTTGATATTAAAGTAAAAGAACAATAGCAAAGCCATAAAAATCAATCCACCGATTCCCGAAGCCCATTGTATATAAGCGGGTGCATCCATATTCCTTTCATAATACACAAAACCTACGGTGCCAAACATTAATGTAACTACAAGCTGAGAGAGAGAGCCAATTATTGTGGCAAACATTCCTTTTATGCGGATGCCTGGATCCAGGAAAAATACACGGCCCACATATTCACCCATTCGGTTTGGAGCCCAGATACCGATAGAGCTACCACAAAAAATAGCCGCTAATGACCTGAAAAAACTGATAGAGGTAAATTTTTTGAGCAGGAATTTCCACTTGAAGGCTTCAAGGCTCCAGTTTACAATAACTAACCCGAGGCAAAGCGAAAGCAACCATACCGAAGCCGGATTATGCAAAATGGTTGCCGATAATGCGAGGATATCATTAAATCGCGTATTTTTGATGACATGGACGTATAGGTACCAGCCTGAAAGGATCATTATTGTCCATTTAACAAAAATGATCAGGCCTTTCTGGTAGGTTTTACCATAAGTTTCCCAAAGCAGAATTGCCTTTGAAATTGTTGTTTCTAGCAGGTTATTTTGGGAATTATTCGTCATGTCAAAGGGATAAAACCATTCAAAATTACGTAATTTGTGGGAAAAAGGGGACAGGTATAAAGGTAATGAGACGGTGCGACAAAAAACAAAACCTGTTTAGCCACTAAATCACCAACACCCCAACTCAATAACTTATTCATTAATAAATAAATGATCAAAGATCCAAATAAAGAAATACCTTCCAGAATTGTTCTCGGCATCGACCCTGGAAGTAATATTATGGGCTTTGGGATTATAGTTTGCAAAGGGAAGGAAAACAAACTCATTGAAATGGACGTACATAAGAGTGCAGCAACTGATGATTCTATTGCCCGGTTGCAAATGATTTTCAGAAGGACGACGCAACTTATCCGCGATTTTGGAGTGACTGAAATGGCTATTGAGGACCCTTTTTATGGGAAAAATGTGCAATCAATGCTGAAACTTGGCCGAGCACAGGGGATGGCCATAGCTGCAGCGGTACATTATGATATCCCTGTTTTCCAATATGCGGCAAGGAAAATAAAACAATCGATTACGGGCAACGGAAGTGCATCAAAAGAACAGGTGGCCAGTATGTTGCAAAGGCTTTTGGCAATTGAAGAATTGCCTAAACATTTGGATGCTACGGATGGGGTGGCTGTGGCGCTTTGCCATATTAATCAGAATCTTGCAGTGAAAGGCGGAGACAAACCCAATTCATGGGCGGCATTTATTTCTAAAAACCCGGGAAGAGTGAAATAGAATATAAGAGGCTTAATTTCCAAAATTGGTTTTTCTTTTTTTAGGTTCCTTTGAAGTTTTTGGGTGTTTTATTTGAAATCGATAAGAAAGTCCTACATTATAGTACGCTGAATGCTCATATTCAGAAGCGAAAGAAAACCCATATTGAAACATAAATTTTAGGTTTTTTCTGCCCAACCTGAGGGTGATTGCAGGATCAATGACTGAGAAATTTAGGTTTTTTGTAATAGAAAAGTTTTTTGCAATTAGGGTTGAATCCATATTTGTCCCATTTTCCAAATAATGATCAAAATAAAGATAACCAACACGACAAGATAACCCCAGTTGCAGCCAGCTCCTAATCTGAAAGCCCAAATCAGCCTGGATAAATGGTTTTGTCATGTTTGAACTCACTGTAAACGTATTCATATAACCTTCAGGATAGGAATCACCATCGTAGGATCTGTGATATCTTTCAAAGCCGCCAAATATTTCAAAGGATTTATTGGAGTCCAGTTTTGTAAAGTAGCCAAGTGCTAAATCACCGCCCATTCTGTACCCGGAAGTAGTTCCTCCATCACTAATAAATCCAAAGAAATTTGGGAAATTGACCTGCCCATAAGAGAAACTGCCCATGGCAGCCAAATGATTGGCTATACCATAGGCAGCCTGAATTCCAGCATTTTGTGTTCCGGTACCTGCTTCTATTCTTCCTTCATTTTTTGAGGTAATCAATGGGACATTCTGGGAGGATGACTGGTACAAAGTGGAATAATAGCTGCAACTGCTTAGTAAAAGGCAAAACAGTAAGCCCATTAATTTTGTTAACATTCCAAAATATTCCCTATTCATCCCCAGATATTTATGACGAAAGTATATAATTTGAATGATAAACTATCACTCGGCTATTTTTTTACTGACGACTGATGCCTGACGACTGACACCTGAAATCCCTTATCTTTGTATCATGTTACCAGACGTATTCATAATCATTGGTGTAAGTTTGTTTTTTTGTGCCTTCTTTTCAGGCATTGAGATTGCCTACCTCACGGCCAACCAGATGCGCATTGAACTCAATAGCAAAAAGGGTGTCTTAAGTGCCAGGATATTGTCTTTTTTTGTAAAGTACCCTTCACATTTTTTTACGACTACACTGGTTGGCAATAATATAGCCGTTGTGCTTTACAGTATTTATGCGTCTGCTTTGATTACCTGGTGCATTGGTACATATACCCATATCGGGCTTGAGCATAAAAACCTGATCCTGCTTATTCAAACACTGATCAGTAGTTTTTTTATGCTTATTGCCGGTGAGTTTTTACCCAAGGCCTTTTTCCGTTCAAGGCCCAATATAATGCTTAACCTGTTGTCTGTGCCTTTTATTCTTTTTTACTATCTATTGTATCCGCTCGTCATTCTAATCGTGTTCCTGGCGCAATTGATATTAAAAACATTCTTTAAAACACAGATATCACCTCAGGCACCTGAGTTTACAAGGTATGATCTGTTTCACTATGTAAGTGAGAGCAATACGGTAGATGAAGAAACATCTGTAGATGTGGACAAGGAGATATTTCGTAATGCCATTGAATTTCCCTTTCTAAAAGTGAGGGATTGCATGATACCCAGGACGGATATTATTGCCATTGATATTAAGTCAAATATAGAGCATGCCAAGCAACTGTATATGGAAACCGGTCATTCCAAACTATTGGTATACAGGGATAATATTGATAATGTTACCGGTTATGTACACCTGGTTGACCTGTTCGGGAATCCCCCAAAAATCGACGATATGGTGATGCCAATTATTATCGCGACAGAAGCGATGCTTGTAACAGGACTTATGAAGGAATTCGTTGAAAAACGCAGAAGTATTGCCGTGGTGGTAGATGAATTTGGGGGTACTTCCGGGTTGATTACCATGGAAGATATTCTTGAAGAAATCATCGGTGATATTGAAGACGAACATGATGTAGATGAGCATGTTGAAAAGCAGGTGGCCGATAATGAATATATCTTTTCAGCACGGCTTGAAATTGATTATCTCAACGAAAAGTACAACCTCAGCTTGCCCGAAGGCGATTATGAAACCCTTGGCGGCCTGATCTTCTTTGTCTACCAGAACATCCCTAAAGAAGGCGATATCATCGAAATGTCACCCTTTGAATTCACGATCCTTTCTATCGAACAAGCCAGGATTAATGAGGTGAGGTTGAAGATTGTGTAAAAAAATGAAAATGAATTTTGAACCTAAATAAATAGATAATTCGTTATTGTTTTATATTTGATCTTTTAACAAGCATAAAATGGATACCTATACCATAGAACTCACCAATCAAAATGCATATAAGCTTTTGAAAGAATTGGAAGAATTACATATTATCCGTGTTCTGAAAAAGACCATTAAGCATGAGAAAAAACTTTCTGATAGGTTTGAGGGAAAATTATCTCAGGAAATAGGAGATGAACTTCAAAAGCATGTTACCAAGAGTAGGGAGGAATGGGACAACCAGAATATTTAATTGATACAAATTCAGTTATTGATTACCTTACTGGAAAGCTACCTGTTAAAGGAGTTGCTTTTATGAGGCAAATTGTTAATGAAATCCCCTTTATATCCGTAATTACCAGAATTGAATTATTGGGGTTTAATTCCACCATTCAAGCAACTAAACTCCTGGAAGATTTTATTCATGCTTCAACGGTTGCTGAATTAAGTGAAGAAGTAATTTTGCAAACTATTACAATCAGAAAGGCTCATAAAATAAAAACACCGGATGCTATAATAGCAGCGACTTGTATTATCTCAAATAGAACTCTTGTAAGTAACAATATTAAAGATT
>Ga0206925_1043_pt2 | contig 23132 bp, 19 predicted proteins | sample Alteio_BWOrgHeat_62_FD_152944 | JGI IMG/M metagenome (GOLD analysis project Ga0206925, IMG submission 152944) | Enriched cells from forest soil in Barre Woods Harvard Forest LTER site, Petersham, Massachusetts, United States -... | ecosystem: Environmental > Terrestrial > Soil > Temperate forest >...
GCGGTGCTGCTGCGTTTCTTTAAAAACCTCAGCCATCAGGAAGTCGGCGCGGCCCTCGGCCTCGGCGAAGATGCGGCCCGCAAGCGCGTGGACCGCGCCTTGGAAAAGCTGCGTGAGCATTTTGCGCAGCGCGGAGTAACGACGACGTCAGCCGTTCTCACTGCGGCTATTGGCGCCAATTCAATCATCGCCGCACCGGTCGGTTTGATGGCGAATGTCACCACTGTTTCGCTGGCAGGAGTTGGTGCTGCGACAACTAGCGGCGCTTGGCTGATCTCGTTTTTGGCATTTTTTATGAGTACCAAAACTAAAACCATTCTCGCCGCTGTTGTTATCCTGGCCATTCTCGCCGCTGTGGCGGTCAAATGGCAGAATTTAAACGAAGCGCCTGTTTCCAAAAGCGGTTTAGAAACGACCAAAGCAAAAACCTTTTCGGCAGTTGTCGTCGTCCTGCCCAAGGCTTCACCGACTCAGGTCGCCGCACCAGTCATGGCACCCGCGCCAGCTGGAGGCTCGTCGGGGTTGACCACGCCCGATGTCGTCTCCGGTGGCGCCTTGACCTTAAATGACCCGTTCGCCAGCCCGCCGAATGCCGATTTGAAAACAGCCATTCCGTCTCTGGCTCACTATATCGAGATCGATGATTTTGTGCATGTCATCCCCTTTGTCATGACGCCGGCTGAAGTTCAGCAAGCGTTAGCGAGCAGGCAGGCGACTTCGTTGGCGGAAGTGGGGGACTTGGTGCGGGCGAAGTTCAAAGCCAACTTAGGCGGAAATATCGGAGCCCTCGTACAGATACTGAAGGCCATCCAAGGCCAAACTCCGACCATGGATGAGAATAACACGAAAGCCGTTTATCAACCTGATCCATCGAGCCCCGTGGGCGATGAAGTCATTTTCTTGCAGAAAGACGGCCTTTGGTACCTTTACTAGCAGGGGGTTGAGCGGCATTTATTTTGTCCGGTATTGCGGCGGGTGTCGTATAATGGGCAGATTATCACTCGCCCATGCCGACTGACCGCGAATTATTGCGCCAATACTCCCAGCAAGGCGACGAAGCCGCCTTTGCCGAGGTTGTGCGGCGTCATGCGGATTTGGTTTATTCAGTGGCGCTGCGCGTGACTTGCAACGGCGCCTTGGCGCAGGATGTGACCCAAACCGTTTTTACCGCCGTCGCCCGCCAGGCTGGGCGGTTGAGTCATTGCGATTCTCTCGTGGGCTGGCTGCACACCGTCACGCGGCATCGGTCCATTGATGCCATTCGGGGCGAAGAACGCCGTCGCACTCGCGAACAGGAGGCTACTGCCATGCAAAATGATTCTTTGACGCCGGAATTGAATTGGACCGAAATCGGCCCGCTGCTCGACGAGGCGGTGGGCCAGCTGCGCGAACTGGACCGCGAAGCGGTTTTGCTGCGTTTCTTTAAAAATCTCAGCCATCAGGAAGTCGGCGCCGCTCTCGGCCTCGGTGAAGATGCGGCCCGCAAGCGCGTGGATCGAGCACTGGAAAAGTTGCGCGGGCATTTTGCGCGGCGTGGAGTAACTGCCTCGTCAGCGATGCTCACGGCCGCCATCAGCGCCAATTCGGTAAGTGCCGCGCCCGTCGACTTGGTGGCGAGTATCACTGCTGCTTCGCTGGCGGGAGTGGGGAGTGTAACCGCCAGCGGAGCATTTTTAGTCTCATTTTTCGCCTTTTTTATGACCACCAAAACCAAAACCATCCTCGCGACTGCCGTTGTTCTTGCCCTCGTCGCCACTTTGGCGATCAAGTTGCGCAGCCCGTCCGAACAGCCAGGTTCCGCCAAGGTGACGACAACGCCCACCACAACTACAACTGCTTCCGTTGCAGCCAGTATGCCCAAAACACCCCTGATCCAGACGGCTACGCAAATGACAGCGACGGTGGTGAAGCCCACGACCGCCCCGGCGCCGGTCAGCAAATCTTCTGGTTTGGCTGCACCGGATGTCATTGCCAGCGGTACACTAACTTTGAGTGCGCTGCCCGAGAATGCAGACTTGATGACAGCCATTCCGGCCTTAATTCATTATCTGGAAACCGACGATTTCGTGCGCATCCTTCCATTTCTCCTGACACCGGAGGAAATTCAACAAATGTTGCAAAGTGGAAAGGCAGCGTCGGTGCAAGACCTGGCTGAAAAATTTCGGGCCGAGTTAAAAAACCATGGCGGCGCGAACTTTCTGGCGCAGGCGCTAAATCTGATTAAAGACCAGCCGGCCAGCATTGATGTAACTGGAAACAAGGCTATTTATGAAATTGATCCACCGATTGCCGGGCACAAAGAAATCACTTTCATCAAAAAAGACGGTCTCTGGTACGGCCCGCAGTAGGCCCGGCGGGTTTAATTTTGTCCGGTATTTATGGCCGCGGATGCTATAAGGTAAAGCATCCCCCATGACCTCTGACGGCGAATTATTGCGACAGTATGCCGAGCATCGCGACGATGCGGCGTTTGCCGAATTAGTGAAGCGGCATCTGGACTTCGTCTACTCGGTCGCCCTCCGACAGGCTAACGGTGATGCGCATCTGGCCCAAGATGCCACACAGGTGGTGTTCGTGGATTTAGCCCGCAAGGCCCGGCTTTTATCCGACCGAACCACACTGGCCGGCTGGTTGCACACGAGCGCACGTTTTGCCGCGGGCAATGCGATCCGCGGCGAAGTTCGCCGCCGTGTGCGTGAACAGGAGGCTACTGCCATGCAAAACGATTCTTCGACGCCGGAATTGAACTGGGTGGAAATCGGCCCGCTGCTCGACGAAGCGGTGGGCCAGCTGCGCGAGCAAGACCGCGAGGCGGTGCTGCTGCGTTTCTTTAAAAACCTCAGCCATCAGGAAGTCGGCGCGGCCCTCGGCCTCGGCGAAGATGCGGCCCGCAAGCGCGTGGACCGCGCCTTGGAAAAGCTGCGTGAGCATTTTGCGCAGCGCGGAGTAACGACGACGTCAGCCGTTCTCACTGCCGCCATTGGCGCCAATTCGGTCACAGCCGCGCCAGTCGGATTGATGGCGAGCATCACCGCCGCGTCGCTGGCGGGGGTGGGTACCGCAACCGCCGGCGGGGCATTTCTAATCTCACTTTTCACCTTTTTTATGAGCACCAAAACCAAAACGATCCTCGCCACCGCCGTTGTGCTGGCTCTCATCGCCACGTTGGCGGTCAAAATGAATGGCACAAGCGAACCGGCCAGCCCAGCCCCGACCGCCACGCTTTCAACCGCAGCCTCCCAACCTTCGGCGCCCCCCATTCCGAAAATCGCGCCCGCGATTGCGCCGGCGGCCAAGCCGGTTGCGCAGGTTGTCGCACCGACTACCAAGCCCACCCCGATTGCGGATGCCGCCGTGGCAACTCCGCCGGCCGAGGCGACCGTCCCCGTAAGTCAGAGCCCTGAATTAACGGGGGCCATGGGGGATTTTGTAACCCTGCTTGATGCGGGCGACTTCCAAACGGCTGCGGAAACCTACCTGCAATTGCCCCCGACCGTTTCCGCAAAAGATTTCGTGGCTGGTCTCGAGAAAAACCCGGATTTTCCCAACACGATAAAAATGATGAAAGAAGCCACCATGGCGGCCCAAACCATCACGCCAGTATATAATGACACCGGCGACCTGGCGACATACACCATTTCGCCACCCGTGGATGGCAAAAAGTTGGTTCGTTGGAAAAAAATCGGGGCAAAGTGGTTTGTGGACGCTTTTGAATGATGGTTACCGGCCGCGAATCTCGCGTTCGAGATTTATTCAGACAGAGATTTTTTGTCAGCTTTTTCGCTGGGTGGGTGCTATAAGGTAGAGCATCCCCTATGATTCCCGATAGCGCATTGCTGGGGCAGTATGCCGAATCCCACGACGAGGCGGCTTTTGCCGAGCTGGTCCGACGGCATATTGACCTCGTTTACTCGGTCGCCTTGCGGCAGGCGAACGGGGACACGCATCTGGCCCAGGACGCGACCCAGGCGGTTTTTGTGGATTTGGCGCGGAAGGCCCGGAGTTTAGCGGGCCGGGAAACTTTGGCGGGATGGTTGCACACCAGCGCGCGCTTTGCCGCGGGCAACGCCGTTCGCGGCGAGGTCCGCCGCCGCGTGCGCGAACACGAGGCCGTCACCATGCATGAAATTACCTCCGCTCCTGATGTGAATTGGGAACACCTGCGCCCGTTGCTTGACGAGAGCGTGGGTCAGCTCAAAGAAGCCGACCGCGACGCGATAGTGCTGCGGTTTTTTGAAGGCAAGAGTCACGAGGAAATCGGAGCGCTGCTGGGGCTGAGTGAAAACTCCGCCAACAAACGCGTCGAACGCGCCCTGGATAAACTCCGTGAGCATTTTGGGCGGTGGGGGATCATCGCTTCGTCGGCATTACTCGCCACCGCCATGATCGAAAATTCTGTGCAAGCCGCGCCAGCGGAGTTGGCGGCGAATGTAACCAAGGCCGCTTTGGCTGGCACAGGAATCGCCACCGGCGGACTCTTACTCAAAATTCTTTTTATGAGCACCCAAACCAAATTAATTATCGCGGCCGTTATTGTGATCATTGCGGCTGTCATTACCATAAACTGGCCTAAGTCAGGCGAGACTCCGCACCTGCCAAGCTTGGCGGCGCTTGGTTCGCCAGCCGCATCGGCGACGGCAGCATCGAATAGTCCCGCCCAGGTGGTCCAGCCTGTTGTCGCCCCTGCAATTCCATCCAATTCATCTGCACTCCCTGCGGCGTCCATGTCCACCACTCCGCTTCCAGCGGTGGTTGCGACAGATGCCACCCAATTTGTTGCCGGGCCGCAAACGGATTTGAAAGCTGCCATTACAACTGGCCTGCATTTCCTTGAGACCCAAGACACGGCCAGTTTTTTAAAAACGCTAATGCCGCCCAATGCAGTAGCGGGTGAAGCTAAGGGGGCAGTGGATGATTATGCTGCCCAGATCAGCCAAGACCCGCGCGGGGCGCAAAGGCTGGCTTCCATGCTGGAAGCATTGAATGCTCTCGCGGATTTGGTGCCGCAAGAAAGCCCCGTCAGTGACCGTGCTACCTACCACCTCGATCCCCCAGTTGGCGGGCACAAGGTGGTCATCTTCAATAAAGTGGACGGGTTTTGGTATTTGGACGGCATGTAAAAGTATGTTCAGCGCGCGATTATAGTGATAGAGTAGCTGTAAGGATGGCCCCATGAAATATTTTCGACTAGGATTTGTGGTGCTTGTTTTTGTTGCGCTGATTTTTTGGCTGCGCCAGTGCACTTCCGGAGATCCGGCGGATGCTTCCGCGAATCTTGGCCTCACGCCGGCTCAAATTGAAGCGTTGAAGCAGGGCAAAACGGATGGACTGGTTCCGGCATCAACCTCCACGCAAACACAAAAACCGGCAACAGGCAGCTAACTTTATCGGATTAAAGGAATTAAATTTCATTGTTTAACAACAACTTATAAATTTAATCTCGACGAGCACGCTTATTTATAGTTTGTTTGGCAACGAACCTAAGATAAGTCGTGGCTGCCAAACCCAAACCCCAAAAAGCAAAAAACAAAGCGGCGGAGAACATTCATCCGCACTTTGACAAAATGCTGCCGCGCGCGGACAAAGAAAAGCGTTTGGGCCAGCGCGGGTTGGTCTGCTGGTTGTATGGTTTGTCCGGTTCGGGGAAAAGCACGCTGACCTTGGGCTTGGAGCGCGAACTTTTTGAAGAGAGCCGTACGGTGCAGGTTTTGGATGGCGACAACATTCGCAGCGGCCTGAATCGCGACCTCGGTTTTGGCGACCTGGCCCGTCGGGAAAATATCCGGCGCGTGGCCGAGGTGGCCAAGTTGTTCGCGCAATCGGGCGTCATTGTACTCGCTTCGTTCATCACTCCCCGCGAAAATTTCCGCGCGTTGGCCCGGGAAATCATTGGGGAAAAAGACTTTTTTAGTGTGTATGTGAAAGCTTCGGTGGCGGCGTGCACCGCCCGCGATCCGAAAGGGCTCTATAAAAAGGCGCAGGCCGGCGAGGTGAAGCAATTCACCGGCGTCGAGCAGGCCTTTGAAGAACCGCAGCTCCTGAAACCGGATCTCGTGGTGGATACCGAGGCGCATAACTACGACGCGTGTCTAAAATTGATTCACACCGCGCTCGCCAAAAAAATCAAATATAAGAAGTGAGCGATGGAAGAGGAAATCGGCCGCCGGGTTTGTCGGTATTTTCCTTCTTCCATCTTTCAGTTTCCATTTTTCCATGCCCTCCTATCTCGTCAACCATCTCGCCCAACTTGAGGCCGAGGCGATTTACGTCCTGCGCGAAACTGCGGCGCAATTCCAGCGTCCCATCCTGCTCTTTTCCGGCGGCAAGGATTCCATTGTGATGACCTGGCTCGCGCGCAAGGCGTTTTATCCAGCCCGCATTCCTTTTCCGCTGGTGCATATTGATACCGGACACAATTTCATCGAAACCATCGAATTTCGCGACCAGTTCATCAAGTTGATGGAGGCGGACTTGAAGGTCGGCCTGGTCGAGGACAGCATCCGCCAGGGGCGTGCCGTGGAGGAAACCGGCCCCAACGCCAGCCGTAACAAATTGCAGACGGTCACGCTGCTCGACACGCTCGCCGCGGTGCAAGCCGATGCCGCGCTCGGTGGCGGTCGGCGAGACGAGGAAAAAGCCCGCGCGAAGGAACGTTTCTTTTCGCACCGCAACGCCTTTGGTGAATGGGATCCCAAAAACCAGCGTCCGGAGTTGTGGAACATTTTTAATGGCCGCAAAAACCACGGCGAGCACTTTCGCGTGTTCCCGTTGTCGAATTGGACGGAGATGGACGTGTGGCAGTACATCAAGCAGCAGAATATTCCGCTGCCGAATTTGTATTTCGCGCACCGCCGCCCGACCATCATTCGCAGTGGCACCCTGCTCGGCTTGACGGATTTCATCAAACTGCAACCCGGTGAAAAAGCCGAGGTGCGTCTCGTCCGTTTCCGTACGGTTGGTGATGCCACCTGCACCGGTGCCGTCGAATCCTCTGCTTCAACGCTCGATCACATCATTGACGAGGTCGCCGCTGCCCGGGTGACCGAACGCGGTGGTCGGGCCGATGACCGGCGTTCGGAGACGGCGATGGAAGACCGTAAAAAAGAAGGTTATTTCTAAAATCATCCACGAATCATTTCGATACCAAGAAGAATTTTTAAATTATTTTATTATGAGTTCCGGTTATTTAGACATGGATTTGCTCCGCTTTACGACGGCGGGCAGCGTGGACGACGGCAAAAGCACCCTCATCGGGCGGCTGCTGTACGACAGCAAAAATATTTTCGAGGATCAACTCGAAGCCGTGGAGCGCGCATCGAAACAACGCGGCACGGACTACGTGGACCTGGCGCTGTTGACCGACGGCCTGCGCGCCGAGCGCGAGCAGGGCATTACCATCGACGTCGCGTACCGCTATTTCGCCACGCCGCGTCGCAAATTCATCATTGCCGACACCCCGGGGCATATCCAGTACACGCGCAACATGGTCACCGGCGCATCCACGGCCAACCTTGCGATCATTCTCATTGACGCGCGCAAAGGAGTTATCGAGCAGACCTGCCGCCACGCGTTCATCGCCAACTTGCTGCGCATCCAGCACGTTGTCATCGCCGTGAACAAGATGGATTTGGTCGAGTTCAAAGAATCGACTTATAACGAAATCGTTGCGGCGTTTAAACAATTTGCCTCACGCCTGGATAATTTGGTGGAGATGACCTTCATCCCTATTTCTGCGCTCAAGGGCGACAACGTGGTGGACAAATCCACGAACATGCCGTGGTACCAGGGACCGACGCTGCTTTACCATTTGGAGACTGTTTATGTGCGGCCGGATGCTAACCACGTCGAAGCGCGTTTTCCGGTGCAGTACGTTATTCGTCCGCATCTCGCAAAGCACCATGACTTCCGCGGCTATGCCGGGCGTGTCGCGGGTGGCGTGTTCAAAACCGGGGACGAAGTCGTCGCGCTGCCGTCAGGTTTTAAAACCAAGGTCACCGGTGTGCACACGATGGATGGTGAATTGCCCGAGGCGTTCTGTCCGCTGTCGGTCGCAATAACGCTCGCCGATGAAATTGATATCGGCCGGGGCGACATGCTGGTGAAGGAAAACAATCCGCCGCAAATCGGCCAGGCCATCGAGGCGATGGTCTGCTGGTTTTCCGAGGTCAAACTGCGTCTGCAAGGTCGCTATGTGCTGCGCCATACGACGCGCGAACTCAAGGCTGTCGTGCGCGAAGTGCGCTACAAGGTGGACATTAATACGCTGCACAAAATCGAAAACGACCTCTCGATGGGGCTCAACGACATCGGCCGCCTCAGCATCCACACCTCCGGCCCGCTCTTTTACGACAGCTACCAAAAGAACCGCGCCACCGGCAGTTTTATTCTCATTGATGAACAGACGAACGCGACGGTCGCGGCGGGGATGATTATTTAGCGGCGAGGTTTACAATCGATCTTGCAACGCACCTTCACCTGCCAGGATAGGGTGAGCGAAGCGTTCCAGAATTTCGCCGAGCAGATAAATCGAGCCGGTCGCCACGATCGTGTCACCGGATTGACCAAGCGCGCATTCGCCCGGTTTGGGAAAAGCCTCCACTACTAATCCGCGTTGTACTTTTCCGGTGAAATTTGCCGGAACTAATTTTTCCAAAACCTCAAACGATGTCGCACGGGGTTGGTTGGGTTGGAGTAATATAATTACCTGCGCGTGACGCGCAGCGACATCCAGCAAGGCCTTGGCGCGGTGTTCGCCGAGTGCGCCGACAATAATAATTGGGGCTTTGCCGGTCTCGCGACGCAACTGAGCCAGGTTTTCGTCGAGCGTGTGTGCGCCTTCGAGGTTGTGCGAAGCATCGAGAATCAACGTTCGCCCACCGGGCAGGAAAAACTTTTGCCAGCGCGCCGGCCAGTCCACTTCGGCCAAAGCCGCCGCAAGCGCCGCATCCGTAACCGGAAATTGTTTTTGCAATACCCGGGTAGCGAGGGTCGCCGTGGCGGCGTTGATGCGTTGATGCGAGCCCGCGAGACAGGTTGGCGGGTAGTATTTACTATTCTCGCCAAGAACTTCGCGCACGCTGTGCACGGGGGCATGACGTTCTTGCGCGATGGCGCGGATGGCCTCCTCTGCCTCCGGCGGCAATCGGCCAATGACCACCGGCACACCGGGTTTGATAATGCCTGCTTTTTCGACTGCGATTTTTTCCAGGGTGTCACCGAGAAAGTCCATGTGATCGAATCCGATTGAGGTGATGACGCACAATTGTGGCTGGACGACATTCGTGGCGTCGAGCCGTCCGCCCAGGCCGACTTCGATAAGGGCCAAATCCACCTTGGCTTCCTTAAAACGCAAAAACGCCGCCGCCGTCATGAATTCAAAATACGAAGGAATGTTGATCGGGTCATCCTTGGCCATCGCTTCCGCGTGCGGACGCACCAGCTCCACATACCGGCAAAGTTCCTCGGGACTCAGCGGTCGGCGGTTGACCTGCACACGTTCGCCGAGAAATACCAGATGCGGCGAGGTGTACATGCCCACGGTGCGGCCCATCCGCCGGTAGATGGCGTCGAGCATTGCGCACACGGAGCCCTTGCCGTTGGTGCCACCGATATGAATGACGGGGTACGCCCGCTCCGGGTGGCCCAGTCGCGCCGCCAGTTGGCGCATATGGTCAATGCCATATTTGGCTCCGGTGGATTGGAGGCCCTGCAGGTAAGCTTTGGTCGCGACGTAGTCCATGGAGCAGGGAAGATGGAAGAAGGAAACGGGCAGAAGGTCAAAGACAGAAGGCGAGGGGGCGGTAGGGCTGAATGATTCACTTGATTTTTCGCCTCGCCGCGCCACCGGGGTCGCGCTTTATAGTACAGGTTCATGCCTGATTCCGAGCCAGACCAGCCACGCCAGGGCGAGCCTACGCCAGGCACGCCGGCCGTGCCCAATCCAACGGAACCGCCGGCGGATACCTTGGTTGAGCGTGGTTTGTTTCCCGGTCTTCTCGATGGCGGTGATGATGATGGCGGTTCCCCGCCACCTCCTACCGGTCCTCGCAAAAAAAAGGCGCGCTCCGAAATGGGGTTCCTCGAACATCTGGAGGAATTGCGCGCGACGATCGTGAAGTCGCTTTTTGCGATTTTTGCCGGCATGGCCGTCATGGGAATATTCATCATAAAATTTCTTGATTTTCTGCGCTGGCCGCTGAACAAGGCCTTGGGGACTGAATTGGCCAACAACACCATTATTAGTCCGCTCGAACCCATGGCGGTCGTGTCGATGATTATGTCCGTTTCCATCTACGGCGGGGCGATTTTGGCCCTGCCGGTCGTCGGGTATTTTGTCGTGCAATTTGTGGCCCCCGGATTGACACTGCGGGAGAAGGGCATGTTGCGTCCGGCGCTGTGGTCGGCGCTCATCCTTTTTCTCGTCGGGGTGTTGAGCTGTTTTTTCATAATGCTGCCGGCCGGGCTTTATTTTTCTTATCACATCAGTGCAGAGCTGCTTCATTTTAAAACTTTTTGGAGCGCGAGCAGTTATTATTCACTCGTGGTTTGGGCCACGCTGGCCACGGGACTGATCTTCGAGTTCCCGCTGATCATGGTCATTGTGCAGGTGCTGGGGATTGTTGAGCCTGGCACATTGCGCCGGAGTCGTCGCTACGCGGTTGTCATCATCGCGGTGGTGGGTGGTTTGATTGCGCCCTCGCCCGATCCCGCCTCCATGATTACCATGATGATACCCATGTTGGTCTTGTATGAAGGAGCCATTATTGTCGGCGAGAGACTGCGCAAACGTCGGTTGGCCGCCCAAGCCCGTGCGGAAGCCGAGAATGCCGGCTGAGCCGATCTTGGTAGATGATACATTTTGGCCGTGACGCCGCGAGGGCCGTCCGACACAATAACCCCTTCCCCATGAAGCTACCCAAGACAGCAACGCGGATCGCTCTTTGGTTTGGTGTGGCCGCACTGGCCGCGTGTGGAGGAGCAGACAGCGGATCGGTTACGGCTGATTGGCACGCTAGCGGCATGGAGGGCAAACAGATCGCCTTGCAAACCCACCGTTTGTTGTTGGTTGCTTTCATGGGTTCGGACTGGAGTGAGCCATGCCAGAACATCAAGAAAAACGTCCTCGATACGCCGGTTTTCAAGAGTTTTGCGGATGCCAACCTGGTGCTGGTCATGGCGGATTTTCCCCGCAGCGCTCTTGTGCCGCCGGAGGTGGCGAAACAAAATGCGGACATGGCCAGGGGCGCGCAGATAGACCGGCTGCCGGTTTTTATGCTGGTGGATCCGCGCACCAGCACGGCGTTTAATCGCATTGCGAATTTTACGGGCGGGCCGGAACAGTTCGTTGCCCAAATTCAAGCAGGGATTGAACAATATGAGCAAGCCCTGCATAACAGCGCCCAGGCCGTCAGTGCCGCCGCTGTTGCCGGGCCTTCCCTGGCCGATTTGCCGCCGTCGTCCGGGCCATCGTTTTCCCAACCGGCGCCGATTCAGCCGGCGGCATCACCCATCCTGCCGGGCTTTCCAGGTTCGCTTCCGTCGCCGGAAGAATTGATGCGCCGCCAGCAACAACCGCCCCCGCAACCGCAATAAGGGTGGTTCGCCTGTTCAACGAGATTCCGGACGATCCGTCGACACCGGATCTGCATTCGCGGAAATTAAAGGAACTTTTTTGCAGAAAAGTGGTCGGGTATAGTCCGGCCAAGGCTGTTTTTCCCCCATAGGTGCTCGCGCCAGCCATGAAAATGCCCTTCTGCTTTCCGTTAGATATTCGCACCCCGATGCACGGAGCGGCACTGCGTTCATCAGACGAGGGATCCCTATCGCCCGATTTTACAGTTGCCTCAACCGCCCTCTATGAATAGCCTATTACCTCTGCCGGGAAAAAGATTCCTGCCCATTAACCACATGAAAGCGTGTCGTGCATTGTTATTTGCTGTCCTGGCCACGTTGGTGTGTGGCTGGCCGGCGGCGCACGCAGCAGATTCCGATACGAAGCCTGCCGCAACAGCCGCCAAAAAAGCGGATGTTAAGTCTGTTTCGGATACGGCCAACCCCGGCTCTGCATATCAGACGAATAATTATGTTCTGCGCCCGACTGATGTCATCGCCGTCAATATCATCGACGACCCCAAGGCCAGCGGCGAATTCACCATCAGCAGCGATGGCACGGTGGGGCTGACTTATCTCGACCCTGACAAGCCGCTGAAGGTCGATGGTATGACAGTCGCCGAGGCGGTGAAAGCAATTTCCCATGCTTACGTTGACCAAAAGATTTTCATCAAGCCCACCATTACCGTAACCGTAAAGTCTTACGCGGAACGCCGCATAAACGTACTGGGCCAAGTCAATAGCCCGGGCTGGGTCATCATCCCGCCGCAGCAAGACTTAACGCTGGTGCAGGCCATTTCGCAGGCTCATGGGCCGACGCCCCGTGCTTCGCGCTTTGTCCTGATTACGCGCAAGATGCCCGACGGCAGCACGAAGCCATTTCCGAATGTCGATTTGTTAGCAGCGATGAAGGGAAGTGGCCCCGATTTCCCGCTCCAGGAAGGCGACACCATTACGGTGTTCGAATCTACATTCGCCAACGATTTCCAGTAATTGATTTTTTCGACAGCATTACCACCTGCTCTCTGCATTCGCGTACATGAAGCCACCCAAGCCACCCGCCAACCAGCCGCCGTCGAATCAACCGCCGTCGAATCAACCACCTTCCAACCAACCGCCGGGTCCGCCGCGTGGGAAAGGTGATGGCAAGGGTGCGGGCTATTCCGGGTACGGCACTTATGGTGATTACGGTGGCTACGGTACTTATGGCTATGGGTCGGGCTATGGTGGCGCTGGCGGCTATGGTGGCGCCGGTGGTTATGGCGGAGCAGGAGGCTATGGTGGTTACGGCGGCCAGGGTGGTTACGGCCAGGGTGGCTATGGCGGTTATTATTACGGTTATGGCTATGGCGGCGGTTATCCCGGCGGCGGCGAACCATCGCAAACTCGTAGTATCCGCGATTACCTCGTTATTTTGCGCGAACGCATTTGGTATTTGCTGCTGACTTTTTTTGTCATCTTTGGCGCGTTTGTATTGTACCTCGTTAATGCCACCCCGGAATACGTGGCCACTGCTAGCTTGCGGGTATTCAAGACCGAAGTCACCCCGATGGAATCCGGGCTCAAAGATCCGACTACAGATGTCGCGGGGCCGGAAGAGTTCAACACCCGCATCCGCCTGATGGAAACGCGCGATATCGCCCAAGCGGTGGCCGGGCGCATGACGGATGAGGAAAAGAACGCATTCCTGCTGCCCTTCCGCAGCAATAACCCGCTCCAGCCGGAAATGAATCTAGTTGATCGGCTGTTGACGCGGCGCACGGTTTCGCCTGGCCGCCTGGCCTACATTCTGCAAATCGGAATCGAACACCCCGATCCCCAACTGGCGGCGAAGGTGGCCGACTATTATGCCGACGAATTCATCAATTACAACCAGCGCCTCAACGTGGAAAAAGCGATGAAGGCGGTCGAGGAACTCGATCAACAATCGAAGGAACAGGCCGCCAAAGTTGAGCAGATCCAGGGGGACATGAATGCGATGGTGGAAAAATATGGGACCCTGAATTTGGATCCCAAAAACAATGTGATGCCGGCCCGCTTGTCGCAACTCAATGGCATCGTGACGAGCAATCAGTCCGAGCTGGATCTGTTTGAAGGGCGGTGGAAGCAGTGCCAGGATTTTCAAGCCAAAAACCAGCCCTTGTGGAATTTGACCTTTATTGCCGCGGACAAGCAGGTCAGTGATTTGCGCACCCAAATTGACGCCCTGAACACGGAAATTGCCGGCCTCTCGCAAACCTTTGGCGAGCGCCATCCCGAAATTGTATCACTCGTGCAAAAACGCCAAACGCTCATGGATCAACTGAAGCATGCGGTGGATAACAGCGTGCAGACTGTTTACACGGATTATCAGGGCGCGCAGGACCGATTTAACCGGTCCACCCAGGAGCTAAATGATTTGCAGAAAGAAATCCACGAATTGTCCAAAGCCCAGGTCGAATATGACCATTTGCAGAGTCAGAAGGACAGCGCCGAGATCATGCACCGGCAAATGCTGAACACCATCGAAGCCCAGCGCCAAAAAATCATCCTCAGTGGCGAAAGTTATCAAGTGGTGGATCATGCCTCCGGCTCAGTTACACAATCCGAGCCCAAGTCCGTGCTGCTGATTTGCGCGGGACTGGTCATGGGTGCGATGGCCGGAATTGGCATGGCCTTTCTCGTCGCCTTCCTTGATGACCGGATCAAGTCCGCCTTTGATATTGAGACCTACGTCGGGCTGCCCCTGATCGGCATCCTGCCGCGGATTGCCCATCTGAATGCCAACGAAAAAGCGCAGGCCGTAGCTTCCAACGCCGACCGCCGTATTACCGAAGCCTTTCGCTCCCTTTATTCAGCCCTCAAGCTGAACGATGCGTCTAAAAACGCCCGGGTGATTCTGGTCACTTCGACTGTGCCGTCGGAAGGCAAGTCCTTCCTGACTACGAATCTGGCATTGACCTACGCCATGCATGCCGAGCGCGTCCTGCTCATTGACTGCGACTTGCGCATGCCCAACATCGCCAAGTCCCTGGGACGTGAAACCGGCGACAACGGCTTGATGACCCACCTGCAGGAAGGCAAGGCCTTTGAGGAGTGCATTGTGAAAGACTTTTATCCCGGCTTGGATGTGATGCCCACTGGCGGCCGCACCAACAACCCGACGCAAATTTTCAACAGTCGAGAATTTTCGGATTTCATCGCGCGGATGCGCCAGCAATACGACCGCGTATTCATTGACTCGCCTCCGCTGGGGGCTGTCAGCGACGCGCTAAACCTGCTGCCCAACGTGGATGGCGCGCTTTACGTCATCAAGTTCAACACGGTCAAGCGCAAGGTGGCCAAGATTAACCTGTCTCGCCTGATGCAGGGCAATGTCCCGGTATTTGGTGCCATTCTCAACCAAATCAGTCTGGCTTCCGCGAGTTACTATTACACGCATTACTACGACAAATCCTACCGCAATTATTACATGCAGCAGGATGAGAACGGCACGCCGACCGACGCGGAAACACCGGCCCAATCCACGCCCACCGAGGCCGCCGAATCCACGCCTGAACAGGAAAAATAAGCAGCCAGTCTAGCCTTGGCCGGCGGCCCGGCGCAGACGGTCATTGAGTGTCGCGCCCAAACCGGTGGCGGGTGCGAGTTCACAAAAAATTTTGGCGTAGCCTGCTTCATCGAGCTGCCGCAGCAATGCGTAAAGACCCTGGGCGGCTTGCGTGAGGTTGCCCGTTTCGCTGAGCCAAAAAATATCCGTGTCTCCCGGTGGAGTTGTTTCTTTGTTGTGCCGGCCCATCCGCACCCAGGCGCAATGTTGGTCGGGCGTGAGCGGTGGCGGTTCTGCCGGTTTCAGCAAGGCGACGGGAGTGCGAGGACTGTAATGCCGGGTTAGCAGGCCCGGCGCATCCAGTCCTTGGGCCTCATCAATTCGTCCGCTGGATTCTGGGCCATGGACTGGTTGGCCGAGGATTTGCGCGAGCGCTTCGGCAGTGATGGGGCCGGGCCGGAGAAGGCGTGGTGGCCTGGTGGGATCACTCACATCCACAATCGTGCTCTCCAAACCGACGGCACAAGGGCCGCCATCTAAAATCCACGGCACTTTGGTGCCGAATGATGTCCGTACGTGTTCCGCCGTGGTTGGACTGATATAGCCGAAAGGATTGGCGCTGGGCGCGGCCAAAGGCAGCCCGCAGGCTTGGAGTACAGTTCGCGCGAGCGGGTGAGCCGGTGAGCGTACCGCCACGGTGTCACGTCCGGCAGTGATCAAGCCTGGCACGACGGGGCGTTTTTTCAGCACGAGAGTTAATGGCCCCGGCCAGCAGGCGGCGGTCAGTTCACGGGCTTGAGGCGTAAAGTGTGCGAGTGTCGACAAAAACTCTACGTCGAGGCCATGGACAATCAGCGGGTCAATGAGTGGACGGCCCTTGATGGAAAAAATTTGGCGCACGGCCTTTTCGTCCAGGGCGTGGGCGGCCAGCCCGTAAACCGTTTCCGTCGGCAAGGCGACCACTTCGCCGGCGCGGAGCAGCTCCGCCGCGCGCGCGACTCCGGCAGGGGTCGGAGGCAGAAAGGGTGGCTGGCCCTCGGTGTCGGGGGTAAGCATGATAAAAATGAAAAAGGCCCGAATGCTCGATTGTCAAAAAGCTGCTTCGCTTTCAACAATCGGACAATCGAGCCAGCAAGCCCAGCAGCCAGTCGAGGCTGGGCGTTTTGCGTCCTGCCTATTTCATCAACAGCATGCTGCGCGCGCGCTTGATCGTCTTGGTGACGTGGCGCTGCTGGTGGGCGGTGAATTGGGTGATGCGCCGGGGCAGAATTTTGCCCGTGTCGGTGACGTGGCGCGTGAGCAGTTCGACGTCGAACACGGTGTAGTCTTCCGGCGTCTTGGAGCGCGGCTTGTCGGTGGGTTTATCCATGGGAGTTACTTCGATAATGTTGAACTGGCTAGAAAACCGTAATTCGGCTTACCCTGCAAGCGAAAAAGGAGTATATCCCGGAGCTCTCATGATCATTCTCGGCTCCGGTTATATTGGCCTGGCCCTGGCGCAGTATGCTCTGGCGGCAGGCGAGCCCGTCTCCGCCCTGACCCGCAATGTCGTCCGGGCGGGTGAATTACGCGCCTTGGGGGTCACGGTGGTGGTCGCTGACTTGGCCGGGTCAGACTGGCACGGTGCCCTTAACCCCGCCGGTGCGGATATCGTGAATTGTGTTTCTCCATCCAGTCCGGGGGTGGAGGGCTACCGACATTCGTTTTTAGCCGGCCATGCCTCTATTCGCTCCTGGATGGTAAAATCTTTGGCTCGTGATGGCCGGCCTGTTCGTTCCGCAGCATTCACCAGTTCCACGGCAGTGTATCCGCAGACAGATGGCAATTGGGTGGATGAAAATACTCCGGTGCAATTATCCGCGCTTGGCCCGGGTGGCGCGGTGTTGCGCGAAGCCGAGGAGCAGTGGTTGGCCTTGTCTCCGCACCTCGCTCGCCGCACTTGGATTCTCCGGCTCGCCGGCATCTATGGGCCCGGGCGTCATCATTTGCTCGATGCCCTGCTCACCGGCGAAAAATCTTTTCCTGGCGGCGGTAGCCATTGGGTGAATTTAATATATCGTGACGACGCTGTCGCCGCCATTCAGGCCTGTATCACCGCACGTCCGGAAATCAGTGGAGGTATTTTCAACGCAGCAGATAACGAACCGGTGCGAAAGGACGAGTTGGTCAGGTGGATTGCTCAGCGTTTGGGCCAGGATCCGGCCGCATTGACGTTTGATTCGAATCAAAACGCGCGAACGGTCCATCGGCGCACCGCAAGTGGGGTGATACCCGACCGCAAAATATCTTCCGCCCATTTGCAAAAAGCCTTGGGCTGGAGGCCGCTATGCCATTCTTATCAAGCCGGTTATGAAACTATTCTAAATTCGCGGCGATAATTTTCAGTCAAAATAGACCCAAATTGTAACAAACTCGTCTTTAAACTGTAACATTGTTACACTAAAACCTTCCGCACACGCCCAGCTCACGCGGCGTCTAAACCTCAGTAAACTGAACCTTATGAATAATAAATCCTTGAAGTTGCTCGGCCTCCTGGCTGGGTTCGCCATGTGCGGTGGTCTCACCGCGCAGGCGCAAGACAAGGCCACCCTTGACCTCTTGGTCAAGCGCGGGGTCATTTCCCAATCCGACGCCGACGACGTCTCCAAAGCTGCCGCCACACCGGTGATGGTCACGGCCAAAGACTCCGCCGTAAAAGGCCTCAAGCTGGAAGGCTTGATCCAAACGCAGTTCGACTGGCTCACTACCAGCGACAAGGCAGCTGGAGCGGCCAATCCGCCCAGCATGAATCAATTCTTTGTTCGCCGCGCCATTATTGGTGCCATGGCCGACATGGGCAATGGCTGGAGCGGGGAAATCCTCTTTGACTTTGCCGCCGGTGCCCAGGCTCCGAGCGGATATCAGTCCAACGGCAGCAATGCCGCCCAGAACAGTCTCGAAAAAGTGATCGTCACGAAGAAACTCGATGACCTTTATGCCGCAGTTACTGGTGGTTTCCAGAAGGTCAACTTCGACATGGAAGAAGTCACTTCCGCGAGCGCCGTGAAGCCCATTGAACGCGCCCCGGTTACCCGTTACTTCGACGAATCCTACAAGGGCCAGACCAATCGCCGCCTCGGCTTTGCCAATCGCCACAACGGCCTCTACTGGGATGGTAAAGTCCCCGTGGTTCCCGGATTGACCTACGGTGTGGCAGTGACCACCGGTATCCAGAACTCCAGTGGCTACAGCCCCAGCTCCGGTGGCACGGCTTCGACCAGCTATGAAGGTGGTTTGAATCGCTACGCTTTCTGGGCCTATGGCGCCTATGCTGGCAAGATGGGTGATTTCGGCTACAAGGGTGGCATTAACTACGGCTATTCCCAAGACGGGAATTCGATTGCAGCCCAGGCCAACTCCGTCATGGGTTACAATCCGTGGGTATCACTCACTTACGGCAAGAGCATCCAACTCGATGCTGAATTCCTGCAAGCCCGCGTGTCCAACGGTGCCATTAATGGCGGCGTGACCCAGGCGGCCTCGCCCTACGGCTTCATCATTACGCCTTCCTACAAAATCAATGACCAGTGGGAAATCGTTGGCCGCTACAGCATCTTGAACACCAATGGTCGCGGTACCGACATTGCTGACGTGGTTCGTGATGGCCCGGACATCACCAACACCACGGGCGCCAGCACCACGGCGATTCTCTTCGACGACGTGCAGTCGTTCTACATTGGCCTCAACTGGTACATCTCCGGCAACGCGGTGAAGGTGCAAGTGGGCTATGAATACGACCAATTCAACAACCGTGGTTCCGCCACGGGTGCGGTGAGTGCGAGCAATCTGACCGGTCCGCGCGCCGAAGTTGACGGTGTGCGCGCCCGCCTGCAGATCGCGTTCTAAACAAGTTTGCTTGTTATTGACTGTGGTTTGGCCGTCCGGTGGCATTTGCCACCGGACGGCTTTTTTTTGGCGAAAGAGGCGCGTGCTTCGAACTTGCCCAACAAAATTGCACCAACCTTACCTCAATCCATAAAACTCCCGCGCGTTGGTCGTGGTACGGCCAGCGAGTTCGGCCGCGGTGATTTTCAGGATTTCGGCGGCGGTGGCGGCAGTGTGGGCAGTGTAGGCGGGTTCGTTGGGCTGGCCGCGATGAGGCACGGGGGCTAAGTAAGGCGCGTCGGTCTCGAGCATCAAGACATCGAGACCCTGGGCGGCGAGCGCATCGCGGACAGGTTGGGCGTTCTTATACGTGATAATTCCCGTAAAGGAAGCGCGGCCACCGCGGGCACGTAACACGCGGACTTCGTCCGGGCCGTGAGCGAAACAGTGGAAAACGATTTTTTTCCAATCCACGCCGCTTTCGTCAATGACGCGCACGCAATCGGGAAACGCGTCACGGGAATGGATGACGATGGGACAGGCGAGTTCGCGCGCCAGTGCAAGTTGCGCGCGGAAGGCATTTTCTTGCTTCGTAAAAATGGCGGTGGCTGTTTCCACATCCTTGGGCAGGTGAAAACGGTCGAGGCCGATTTCGCCGAGGGCGACGGCACGCGAGCCGGTGGAGCGTTCAAAATAGGCGGGAAGTTGGGCGATCTGGGATTCCCAGGGAATATTTTCTTCAATATCGCAAGGATGCAGGCCGACGGTGTAATCCACGCGGCCAGGGTGGGCGGCGGCTAGGCCGGCGTAGAGAGACCAGTCGTCGGGGCAGGTGCCGATGGTGATGACTCGGGTGACACCGGCAGCGGTGGCACGGTCAAGCACGGCGGACAAGTCGCCGCGGCGGGCGAATTCAGCGAGATGACAATGGGTGTCGATAAGCACGGGGAGTGCTTAGTGTTCTAGTGCTTGGTGCTTAGTTTGCAAAAGCCAAGTTAGGGTAGGTGTGATTATGGCAGTTCAATACGGAAAGGATGGCCATTTGCCATCAGCCATAAACATACCCAATTGGATGGGTAGGGTCACAGCATCGAATAAAAAGCTTATGGGCAGCCGCAAAAGCATACTGGGTTGCAGCTCTTGCTGTTCATAATGATTCATGATGTGGAAGGGCAGGCAGGCAGGTGCGGTTGCATTTGAAGCGCAAAACCAAGGATCATACAGCACCGGGCCGGGATAATTGGGTGGTTGGGACAAGGAGGAATAATAAATGACAACTTTCGACTGTGCGGGAGCCAGTGTTGGCGGTGGCGCAGAAGGGCTCACTTTGCTCATGAGATGTTCCTCAAAGGGGATTTCGACAAATCCTTGCTGTGCAAGCGTGGTCAGGTTTGGTAAACCTTGGCCTAACTCGGAGTAGATGACAATGGCTGGGCCATCTCGTAGGTTTGGCTTGGTGAGCGCGGGACAGTTTACCATAAACCACACCGCTTGATAGGGTATTTTCGGGGAATTGGGCCCATCGCAAGTCGAGCCATGCGCAGTGACCAGCAGTTGACCAGCCGGATTTTGGTAGCAATGCTCTACCTGCAATGCGGCATGGTCGTTATGTTCGAGGTTGGCTTTGGAGTAATGCATGATGTCGGCTGTAAAGCAGCCACTGCCCAGAATGGCGTAGAGAGAGAGCGCGCCGGCCAGGAGACGAGATAGATTTGTTTTCATGAGTGAAATTTTTTGAAGGACAGTTGGGATTAAGCGGGCGAAGAGGTCGGCGAGTTGGGCAGGGTTGATGCGTTTTGTCGGGCACGAGGACATTTGCCTTGGGTGGCGTGGATGCAGCTCACGCAGTCGTGTTTGGCGGTGGTCATGGGCCGGCGATACTCTTCGAGCCAGGCGGGAACCGGGCCGTGGCCGGGAACCGAAGTATCCGGACGGCGATGGATGCCGAGGGTGTGGGCGAGGAGCCATTCAAGGCCGTCCCAAAAATGCAGACCATCGAGGATCGGATTAAGGACGTTGGTCGTGGTGCAGTAGTGGACGTTTTTGGGATTGGTGTGATGGATGGCGTGGTGGCGAGCCGATTGCAGTACATGGATGTCCTGCAAAAAAGAAATCGCGGGTCCATTCTCCTTGCGGGTGCGGTGCTCCCATTTATGGATTTCGTTGGCGTTCGTGGCTATCACGGCAAAGAGCCACACGGGCCATGTCAGCGTTCCTAGGCTCCATGCGCCCAGCACCAGCAGCGCGGAGAGCATCAGCAAGTCCCATGAACTTTGCCACCAGCTGAGGCGGGTGAAGTAGCGCGGGTAGTGGTGATGAACGATGTTCGCGCGGGCGACCAGGGGACCGAGGATGGGGGTGTCTTCGCGCGCGTAGGCGTCTTCGACCCAGTGAACGAAGCCCGCGACAAAGTCGGCAAGCAGCACGGTACTGATTATTTTAAGAACAATGACGAGGAAGTTTTGCATAAGGATGATTCCGGTTGGGGTGCGCCCATTCCTTTATCATCCGCCATGCCAAGGCGAAGGATGCGATCGCAAGTTGCTGTAAACCAAGAAGAAATAAAATAAAAGCCGATCACATTTCATTTTTTAGCGACATAAAATGAAAGGAGCGCTGGACATTTTCTGTTCACGATTTGGGTGATGCGCATCTTTTCCCTTGGCCCGGCGCGAATTTCCCTCTTACCTCGAACGAATCATGGAAAACGTTTTGATTTTAGGCACGGGCTGCGCGGGGTTGACGGCGGCGATTTACGCGGCGCGCTCCAACTTGCAGCCCTTGATCATCGAAGGCGTGCAGCCCGGCGGCCAGTTGACGACCACCTCCGAAGTGGAAAACTTTCCCGGCTTCCCGGAAGGCGTGGACGGCTTTGAATTGATGGACCGGTTGCGCAAGCAGGCGGCAAAATTCGGCACGCGGTTTGAGAGCGATTTTATTGAGCGCGTGGAACTAAATGGGCCGGTAAAGATTTTGCATTCCGCAACCAGGAAATATGAAGCGAAGGCCGTGATAGTCGCGACCGGGGCCTCCCCGCGCATGATTGGCGTGCCGGGCGAAATGGAAATGTTCGGCGGCAAGGGCGTGACGACGTGCGCAACGTGCGACGGAGCGTTTTACCGCGGAATGGAAGTGGCCGTGGTCGGGGGCGGCGATTCCGCCTGTGAAGAAGCGTTGTTCCTGACCCGCTTTTGCGCAAAAATTTATTTGATCCACCGACGCGACGAACTACGGGCCTCGGACATCATGGCCAAGCGCACGGTCGAGCATCCGAAAATTCAAATGGTATGGGACACGGTCGTCGAGCGCGTGCTGGCGGACGAGAAGGGGCACGCGCGCGGGCTGGCAATTAAGAATAAAAAGACCGGTGTGGCTACCGAGCTGGCGGTCAAGGGCGTGTTTGTGGCCATCGGGCACCTGCCGAACACACAGGCTTTTGCCGGCGCGCTGCCCTTGGACGAACTGGGCTATTTTATCACAGAAGCTCACAGCCAGGTGCGCACGAAAGTGCCGGGCGTGTTTGTGGCGGGCGATTGTGCCGACCATGTTTTTCGCCAAGCCATCACGGCGGCTGGGATGGGTTGCCAGGCGGCCATTGAGGCCGAGCGCTGGCTCGCGGAGCACGAGTAAGCTCCGAGTGCCGGTTGTTTAGGATCTTTTCTTATTCAAAATCTCGCGGGCTTTTTCGAGCTGGTCGCGTTCGGACTGGGTGAGGCTGGCGAAGCCCTTTTGCGCGATTTTGTCGAGAATGGCGTCTACTGAAGCCTGAGCGCTTTCGCCGTAGGAAACACGTGGACCGGAGCCTTCGGGCGAGGGCAGGACGCGGAATTTGGGCCGGCGGCGGAAGGGGTTGAGGCGGCGGGCGAGGGCGGGAATTTCCAACGAACCGCCAAGTTTTTTGTAGCGGGTGTAGCCAAAACTTACTCCGCAGATGGCGAGCATTACGGAAAGTCCATGCCAGTCTATGATGGGTCCAAGATAATTCAGGGAGTCGATAAAAATGCAGGCAAAGGCAATGAACTTGAACGGTACCCAGCCGAGATATTCGAGATTGGGATAGAGGGTGGCATAGGCGACAATCAGGCCGATACAGATCGTGTACATCGAGTAATGTTCGCCTGGACTGCCC
>Ga0206925_1063_pt1 | contig 23040 bp, 21 predicted proteins | sample Alteio_BWOrgHeat_62_FD_152944 | JGI IMG/M metagenome (GOLD analysis project Ga0206925, IMG submission 152944) | Enriched cells from forest soil in Barre Woods Harvard Forest LTER site, Petersham, Massachusetts, United States -... | ecosystem: Environmental > Terrestrial > Soil > Temperate forest >...
AACGCGATTCCGCGCGGCGCGTCCGCGATATGTTCAGCGCTATTGCGCCTCGATACGACCTGTTGAACCACCTGCTGTCGTTCTCGTTGGATAACAAGTGGCGCCGCCTCACGGCGGAAAAATTTCGTCGCATCCTGCGCCGCACCGATGCCCGCGTCCTCGATTTGTGCTGTGGCACGGGAGACCTGGCATTCGCTCTGGAAGTAGAACGGGTAGACGTGATCCGGGATCCCACCGCGCATCGCATACCGATCATGGGTTGCGACTTCGCCTACCCAATGTTAGAACGGGCCCGGAAAAAGGCGCGCTCCGACTCGCACACCGCCGAATTTATCAATGGCGATGCCCTGAATATGCCTTTCCCCGACCAGAGCTTTGACCTCGTCGCCACCGCGTTCGGATTTCGAAATCTTGCTAACTACGAGCGCGGGCTGCACGAAATGGTGCGCGTCTTAAAGCCAGGAGGGCGAATCGCTATCCTCGAATTTTCCGAGCCAAGCAATAGTGCCATGGCGAAGATGTATCGCTTCTACTTCAAGCGGATTCTGCCAGTTATTGGGGGAATGATTTCGGGCAATAGGGCAGCCTATGCATATCTCCCTAGCTCTGTATCGAACTTCCCAACTCCGCCGGAGTTTGCGAAATTACTCTGCAGCGCCGGATTCCTGGGAGTCCGGCATGAAGCGTGGAATTTTGGAAGTGTTGTGCTGCACACGGGGCGCCTGCCCGAACCGGGGAAAGTTGTGATCCAATCCGAAGACGATCGTGCCCGTGGTTTTTGGAGGGAACGCCGAAAACGTCCAAGAGGGGACTGCAAGGAAGCAAAGACTTAGTTATCCAAGCCGAGGTTGCGAATCTTATGAAGCAAAGTCTTGTAGGACACCCCTAATTTCTCCGCCGCGCGTGTTTTGTTCCACTTCGTTTCACGCAGCGCATTCTGAATCTTGAACCGCTCGACATGAGCGAGAGCGCGTTGCGAAACCTCCTCCAGCGGCCCTTCCCATAGAAATTCATCCTCGACCATATGCTCGGGCAGTTGCTCGGCAGTAGGACGCGCGGAAGGCAATTGCAAACCAGCCACATCGATGTCCGAACCATTTGCCAGAATTGCCGCGCGCTCAATCGCGTTTTGAAGTTCGCGCACATTACCTGGCCACGGGTAGGTGAGCAGGCGTTCGCGTGCGTCTTCCGTGAGTGCCAGTGCCGGCTTGCGAAATTCGCGTTTGAAGCGCTCCAGGAAATGCTCGGCTAGCAACAGTACGTCGTCACCTCGATCCCGCAGAGGTGGAATCGTGATCGGTACGGCGGAAATTCGGAAGTAGAGGTCCTCGCGAAACGTCTTGTCCGCCACGGCGGCGCGCAGGTCTTTATTTGTCGCTGTGAGGATTCGGACGTTCACCTCGATTTCCTGCGTGCCCCCGACGCGCTCGAATCGCTTTTCCTCCAGCACACGCAGAAGCTTGCTTTGCACGGCGAGGGGCAGTTCGCCAATTTCGTCAAGAAACAACGTCCCGCGATGCGCGAGTTCGAGTTTTCCTATTTTTCGCGCGCCTGCGCCGGTGAAGGCGCCACGCTCGTGTCCGAAGAGCTCATTTTCCACCAGCCCTTCGGGAATTGCCGCGCAGTTCAGCGCGACAAAGGAATGATCGACGCGAGGACTCAGGTGGTGGACCGCGCGTGCGAAGAGTTCTTTTCCTGTACCGCTTTCGCCGAGAAGCAGAACCGTTGAATCGGTCGCCGCCACGCGCTGCGTCATCTGGCTCGCGTCTTTCATCGTCGGATGCTCGGCCACGATTCGAGGAAATCCATAGTGCGCGGCGTACTCTTCACGGAGGAGCAGATTTTCCCGCAGAAGTTCCTGCTGCTTCGTAGCGCGATCGAGGAGCAGTTTCAAATGATCGAGATCCACCGGCTTCTGAATGAAATCGAATGCGCCTTCCTTCATCGCCGTCACGGCTTCTTCCACGGATCCATAGGCCGTAACGAGAATCACGGGCAGGGTAGGTTCCACTCGGCGAGCTTCTCGAAGGACGTCCAATCCCGAACTTCCCGGAAGCTTTAAATCAGTGAGGACGAGTAAGTAGCGGCGGGCACGTATTTTGTCGATGGCGGCATTACCGTCGGGCGCTTCCTCCACCGAATAGTTTGCGCGCTCGAGCGCCTTGCGCAGCATCGCCCGGAGCTCAGGCTTATCTTCGACAAGGAGAATTGGCTCCATGGAAACTGGCTAGCGAGCCCATCCCGGATCGCCGCCCGATTGGCGAAGGTCATCTTCGGCATCGGAGATGGCTTGCTTGTCTGCGTCGATTTCCTTTTGCTTGGCCGCGATTTTGCCAGTCTTTTCGTTGATATCGCTACGGGTCAATCCCTGCTGCATGCCTTTCACAGGATCGTTGTAATACTGCAGATCAAGTACGCCCAGCTCGCGCTGCATCACGTCGAGGTCAGCCTGATCCTGTTCAAGTTTGTGGCGAAGTTTTTCGAATCTCTCGCGCCATTTTTTCTCGTCGCTTCCTGCGGCCTTGTCGGGCTTCGCGCCGTCGGCGGTAGCATTCTCGGCATTCTCGGGGGCTGGTGGTTCCTCGCCGACCGCTGATACTCCACCTTCCTTGGGAATATTGTCGTTCGTGATGACTTTAGCCTGCTTTGGAGTGTCTTTCTTTTGTTCGCGGGCACGTCGCGCTGCTTCCGCCAGAGATTCCTGTTGGCTGGCAGACGCTTCCGGTGATGTTGGTGCCGCCTGCGCGCCGCTCTGCGACGCAGCGGAGTCCTGTGATGGCGGTGACGCCTTATCCTGCTGCTGGCAATGGCCGCTGGGCGGAAACGCCGCAATCGCCGCAATTGCTGCCAACCAGAGTGCTCTGCGCATGGCTACGCCTCCCGAGAGGCACCTATGGGATAGGCCCTGGATATAGTTTAGATGCGGGCGGCTTCGGAGGGGAATAGCGACGGCGAGGTCTCCTGCCGCAAAGGTAACCACAGCAGGAACTCCGCGCCTCCGCCGGTGCGGTTCCGGGCCTCGATGCTGCCCCCGTGCTGCAGGGCCACCTTTTGAACCACAGCCAATCCCAGGCCCGTGCCCTCGGATTTCGTGGTGTAGAACGGGAGGAAGATTTTGGGCAAGTCCGCCTGCGGAATGCCTGGCCCGTTGTCCGCGATGCAGATACGCTGCCACTTCCGGCCGCCCAGCTCTTCGATCGTCCCCGAAACGGTGAGGCGGGCGCTGCCACTGGATTCGCGGGCGGCTTCTGCTCCATTGCGCGTCAAATTGACGAGTGCCTGCCGGATCAATGCTTCGTCGCCTGGAAGATCCTCGAAAGCTCCTTCGCATTCCACCGCACAGCCGGGGTTTGATTCCCGCAGCTCTTCCGTCACGCGCTCGACAAGCGTTTTCATCGGCACTGTCTCGTAGCAGATTTCCAGCGGCTTGGCAAAGCGGAGAAATTCTGTGACGACGTGCGTGAGCGCGCGTGTCTGGTCCAGAATGCGCTCGGCGGATTCTCCAATGTCCCCGGAGCCCGGGCGCGCTTCGCTGCGAATCATTTGTGCGTAGCCGGAAATTGTGGCTAGCGCGTTTTTGAATTCATGCGCGATACCAGCTGACATTTCTCCGAGTGCCGCCAGATTCTCTTTCCAACGAATCTGCTTTTGCAGCGCGGTCAGTTCCGTTAGATCGCTCATCAGGCACAGCGCGCCGCTCACCTTCATCTCGGGTGGGACACCAGGGAATTCGGTTCCGGGCCGTGGCGGATTCCGAACCGTGCGGAAAATCGGAGAAATCGTGACGCCGAGGTGGCGCATTTCACCTTCCGCTGTCACGTGCTCCACTTCGCCTCGATGAAACGTTCGCCCCTCGCGCAAACACGCCGTCAGCATGTGTGTCAGCGCCGTATCGGCTCCGAGAATTTCTTTGTACGACCGGTACCGCAAAGTGCGAATACCCAGAGCCTCTTCGGCAGCCGGGTTTGTGCTGCTGATTGCGCCGGTAGCATTCACCAGCAGCAGTCCCGTGGGCATATTTCGCGTGACTTCTTCAGTGAGACGCTCAGATTCTTGCGCGCGCTCTTGCGCCACTAGATGCAGGCGCGCGAGCTCTTTTTCCTGTGTCCGAAGTTTCTCAATTACGCCCTGCATCGAGGCGGCCATAAAAGCGGAGGCGTTGTCAGTGTCGGGAATTGGCGCCGTGAATTGGCCCTCGGGTGAGGCATCGCCTCTGCGCAGAAATTTGCGCACGACGATGGCGAAAAGGATCAAAACAAGGAGTAGAACGAGGAGCCCCCCGGCCAGGAAGCCGAGATCAAAGGGCTGAACGCCCGTGATTCGCGTGGGGATCTGTGGAACCATTACATGCCTCGTTCTGTTAGATGCGCTGTAGCCATTAGCGCACCACCAGCAGTCCCTGGTACCAATATACAATCGGCGTTCCGAAAAAAACCACCAGTAGAGCGGCCATCCCGAGGAACGTGCCAAAGGGCAGTTCGTAATCGGAATCTTTGCGCCGCGCCACGATAACGATGATTCCCAGGATGCTTCCGAGCACGGAGCCGGTGAAAATTGTCAGCAATGTGCGCTTTAGGCCAAGAAACGCGCCGGCCATCAGCATCATCTTCACATCGCCCATCCCCATCCCCTCGCGCCCGCGTAGGCGAAAGTACACCTCCGACACGAGCCACAGCAGACCGCTGCCGGCCGCCGCTCCCAACAGCGCGTCGACAAATGACAGAACCGGAGCAGGCGGCGGAAACTCAAAAATCCGTCTCGTAAGGGCCAGAGCTGTTCCATCGACCGGTGTAGTAAAGAAGCTGAGCAAAAGTCCCAGGCCCAACCCTGTGAAGTTGACCACGTCGGGAAGGATCCGTTCGCGCAAGTCAGTGAACACCAGCACGATCATGATGGCCGAAAAAATCGCCCATTTCAGCGCTTCCGCCGTAAGACCAAAAGCCTCATAGCAGCCTAGAAAAAGCAGTCCCGTCAAGAGCTCAACCATCGGATACATCGCCGAAATCGGGTTCTTGCACTTCCGGCATTTGCCGCGCAGAAGGAGATAGCTGACCACGGGAATATTGTCATAGGGCCGGATAGGAGCGCCGCACTTAATACAAGCTGAGGCAGGAAGAACGATGGATTTTCCGCCCGGAATCCGAACAATGCAGACGTTCAAGAAGCTGCCTATGATCAGCCCGAAAACAAACACAAAGACCGCAATGAGCGTCCCGGAAGCCACAAATCGAATGTGCCACATCCCTCGGAGTCACTCAAGCCGCCTACACGAGACCGTGCCCGACTGCTAACGCACACAACGCACTCGCCTCATTCAATCGCTCGTTTTCCCGGTTCGCCGTCCGATTAGTGCCACTCAGCGGCCTTTGATTGGCGCCTCTGGTAAGCTGAATTGAATCAACCGCAGCTATGTCCTTATTGGAACGAAAAATTCGACGTTACGAGCATATGCGCTGGGCTCAGGAGCCCAATCGCAGGACGCTCCCCTTTGCCTGGGGCCTCGAATACATCGGCGGCTCCGCGAATGAGCCCGATCCGCGCGGATACCTCGATCATTTTTTGGAGCATACGCTGGCCCACAGCGATGAATGGTACGCCACCGGCCCAGCAACCGATTATTCGCTCAATGGCGACGTGCTCACTTTCACCAGCGCGATCGAATCACCTTGGCCTGAAAACAATCTCGTTCACGGACAATTCTTTCGGGCCCGCCACACCGGCCCCGCCGTGGTAGTTCTCGCGCAATGGAATTCCCGCTGGGAAGAGCAGACCGACGTCTGCCGCTGGCTCAACAAACTCGGAATCACCGCCGTAAAAATGAGCCTGCCGTATCACGACCGCCGCGCCATCCCCGGCCATCCTCGCGCTGATCATCTCGTTGGACCCAATGTCGGCTTAACGCTCCAAGCAAATCGCCAGGCCGTCCTCGACGCCCGCCGCACCCTCCGCTGGCTCGAACAACAAGGTTACGACCGCCTCGGCGTTCTCGGCACCAGCATCGGTTCATCCATCGCGTTCGTCACCATGTGCCACGAACCCGCGATTCGTGCGGGAGCATTCCTGCACGTCGCCACCTATTGCGGCGATGTGGTGGCCAACGGACTGACTACCATGAACGTCTGGGAATCGCTGCAGTCAAAACTTTCGCAGGAGGACATCCGCCGCTACTGGTCGCCCATCAGCCCGTTTCCTTACATCCCCAAGCTTCTCGGCACCGGAAAGAAAATTCTCGCCATCACCGGCCGCTACGATCCCACCTTCTGGCCCGAATTCACGAATGCGTTTTTCGACGAGGCGCCGCGAGGTGGCATAGATATCGAGAGATTGTCCCTGCCGTGCGGCCACTATTCGATGGGAGTCGCGCCGTTCAAATGGCTGGTCGGATTCCGTTTTGGCACATTCCTGTTTCAATCGCTCGCTGCGTGATTCCGCACGTCGCAGAAAGAATCTTCGAACGCTAAAGTTTGCCACGCCCTCGCCGATTAATATGTTGGAGGTACTCCATGGCAAACCCTATCACCTCAGTTTCGAGCTCTGTGCAGTCCGCACACATTACTCAGAAGGGCCCAGTTCGCGACGCAAGCCCAAACCCAGCTCCGAAGCAGCAGGCTATACCTCAAGACACCGTCTCGATCAGCAAATCGGGCGCAGCTGCAAGTCAGGCCCAGGCCGCTTCGAAAAGCGCGCAAGGCGCAAGCGAATCAGAATCCGGCGAAGCCAAATAAGAACGCATAGCTCTGAATCCGATCGACGGACTAGCTCAGCAGATTGCTGAAATCACCCGCCGCAATTCGCGCGGCCACGGCTTCAATATCCCGCGAAAGCGCACGGTCCGAATCCACCTTCTTCGAAGTAGCGCGCAGCAAGTCGTACGCCTTCTGAGTTTCAGGTCCGGTGCGAAGCGGCGCAAGCAAATCCAGCCCCTGGCAGGCAGCCAGTAATTCAATCGCGAGCACGTTCCGCAGGTTTGCAAGCATCGGTTGAATTCGCCGCGCCGCTGCCATGCCCATCGAAACGTAATCCTCTTGATTAGCGGACGTCGGAATCGAATCCACAGAATGTGGCGCAGCCTGCGCTTTCATCTCGCTGGCGAGCGCCGCAGCCGTCACCTGCAGAATCATGAATCCTGAATTCAATCCCGCTTCGCGCACTAGAAATGCCGGAAGCTGACTCCCCATTGGATTCGTCAACTGTTCCGTCCGTCGTTCCGATATCCCCGCCAGAGTCGCGAGCGCCACCGCCAACTGATCCGCCGCCATCGCCAGCGGCTGCCCGTGAAAGTTCCCTCCGCTGATTACCTCTCCACTGCCGCCGTCGCCGGCAAACACCAGCGGATTATCCGTTGCGCTATTCAACTCAATCAGAATCGTCGTTCGAATCTGTGCCAATGCATCGCGAACGGCTCCATGCACCTGCGGCGCACAGCGAAGGCTGTAAGGATCCTGCACGCGCGGATCACGTTCCGGCGACCGATGTGACTCGCGAATTTCACTCCCGCGCGTCAGCCGCTCCAGATTGCGAGCCGTAATTAAATGCCCGGGATAAGGACGTGCGCGCGCGATTCGTTCGTCATACGGCGAGGGGCTCCCTCGCAACGCGTCGAGTGAAAGCGCCGTCGCCACATCGGCCGTATCCACCGCAGTCTCGGCATCACGCAGACCCAGCGCCAGCAGCGCCAGCATCCCCTGCGTTCCATTCAAAAGCGCCAGGCCTTCTTTAGCTTCGAGCGCGAGCGGCGAAATCTTTGCGTTCCGCATCGCAGATTCGCCGGAAACAGCTCGTCCCTGAAAAATTGCCTCGCCCTCTCCAATTGCCACCTGCGCCAGATGCGCAAGCGGAGCCAGATCGCCCGACGCTCCCACCGACCCCTGGCACGGAATCACAGGATGCACTTTCCCATTCAGCATCGCGCAAAGCGTCTCCGCCACAATCGGACGCACGCCCGAAAGTCCCTTGGCAATTGCATTCGCTCGCAGCACGAGCATCGCCCGCGTTTCATGCTCCGTGAGCGGCGCGCCAACGCCACACGCGTGGCTGCGAACCAGATTCACCTGCAGCTGCCGTATCTGGTCGCGAGAAATTCGCACCGACGCCATCTTCCCGAATCCGGTGTTCACGCCGTACACCGCCGCATTCGATTCCACGAGCCGTTCAATCACCGCACGCGATGCGTTCATCTTTTCGCGTGCCGAGGGCGCAAGCTCCACCTCGGCACCATCGAAAACGACGGCATAAAGCTCCGCGAGCGTCAGATGTTCGCCGTCGATTTGAATCCTATTCATCCCCTTTTCCTGTCATGGTTTCCGATCCTGGTTTCGTGTCCTGATGATGATTTCGGCCGGCCTAAAAAGTGGCATATCCGGAAGTTGCACGTCCGCTCTCACGCGCTGTGGCTCTCCATTGGTAGCGGCAGGTACTTGCGATATTTTTCCGGCAATGATTTCGTCTGCCCGGCACGATTGCAAATCACATGTGTCGTTTCGCCCGTCGCAATCGTCTCGCCTGTCTCTTGATGAATGATTTCGTACGCGAATCGAACCGTCCGCCTTTGCGCAGCCGCCACCCGAGTCCGAATCGTGAGCAAATCATCAAAACGTGCCGGGCGCTTATACCGGCAGTTTGCTTCCGCCACCACCAGAAAACTATCGTCCTCAATTTCCATCTTCTTGTATTCGAATCCAATCTGCCGGCAAAGCTCCACGCGTCCAATTTCAAACCACGTGAAATAGTTTCCGTAGTACACCACGCCCATCTGATCCGTCTCCGCATAGCGGACGCGGATAGTCGTATCGGCAAATTTCTTGAGCGTCAGATCTGCATCGCCACCGGCTCGATTCGCATTCGCCTTCGTGCTCACCGTCCAATCCACTTTGGATCGCGCTTCTCGAGAAACGAGGAAACCCCTTCGCGAAAATCGGCAGTCGCACGAATTTCGGCGTTCTCGCGCGTGGCCAGTTCAATCTCCGCTCGAATTTCAGCCTCATTAAAACGGCGCAGCAGCCGCTTCGTTCGCAGAATACTCGTCGGACTCGCAGCAATCAGCTGCGCCGCGATCTCGTGCGCCCGATCGAGAAGCCTCTCCGCAGGCACCACCTCGGTAATCAACCCGATCCGCAGCGCCTCCGCGGCATCGATGATGCGCCCGGTAAGCAGCAACTCCGTCGCGCGCTTTTCCCCGATTTGGCGCCGCAGGAAAACCGACACCAGCGCCGGAATGAACCCGATCCGCACCTCCGAATATCCCAGCTTCGCTTCCCGCGCCACGATCGTGAAGTCCGCCAGCGTCGCGATCCCGCAACCTCCCGCGATTGCAGCGCCATTTACCGTCGCGATTACCGGGTTCGGAAATTCGTAGATGCGGTAAAACATCCGCGCCATTGCTCTCGAATCAGCCATATTTTCATCGAGCGATTGGCTGGCAATCGTCCGTAAGCCGTCGAGGTCCATTCCCGCGCAGAACGACTTTCCCGAGCCGGTGATGATGACGACGCGCGAGGGGCCGTTTTCCGCCTCGTCGAACGCCGCCATCAGTTCCTGAATCATTTGCGACGAGATCGCGTTTCGTTTTTCAGGCCGCGTCAGGGTAATGGTGGCGATCTGATTCTGCTGCTCGATCTTGAGTGTGCTGTATGTCATCGCAGGCCGTTCTTGATCCGTCGCATTAATTCGGTTTTGCTGCCTCTTCCGTGTGCGTGTACTTCTCGCGCAGTTCGCCCGTCATGGCGCACGCAATCGCAAGAGATTTGGTGTCAATGCCGGTAGCAACGCCGCGCGCCGCCAGCGTCGTCAGAATCGCCTCCGTCGGAATATTGCCTACCAGTTCATCCCCTGCAAAAGGGCAGCCGCCCAGCCCCGTGAGCGCCCCGTCAAATCGCCGGCAGCCCGCTTCGTAAGCGGCAAGCACTTTCTCCGCCGCGCGATCCGGCCGGCTGTGCAGGTGCACTCCAATCTCGACGCCTGCAACAGCGCTTTTTGAGGCGATATAAACAGCGGCCACATCTTGGGGCGAAGCCGTCCCCACCGTGTCCGCCAGCGAAATCGTCCGCACGCCACTGTCCTTCAACCAGACAACCGTCTCTTCGACGATCTCTGGCCCCCACGGCTCGTCGTAAGGATTTCCAAAAGCCATCGAAACATAGACGACCAACTGTTTCCCTGCCGCTTTCGTATCCCGCTGTATCTTCTGAACCAGGTCGCGCGATTCTGCTCGCGACATATTCGCATTGGCCCGCCGAAAATAAGCGGAAATCGAATATGGATAACCGATCGTCGTCACTCCCGGCGTCGAAAGCGCGCGTTCAAGTCCTTGCGCATTCACGATGATGCCGATAATCTCCGGCACTTCACCCGAAGGCGTTTTCACGCGGCTCAGTTCTTTCATCACCGCTTCGCTATCGGCCATCTGCGGCACGTGCTTCGGCGACACAAAGCTGACCGCGTCAATATGCCGGAACCCCAGCGAAACCAGGCTGCTCAGGTACTTTATTTTTTCTTCTGTCGGAATAATCTGCCGCAGTCCCTGCCATGCGTCGCGCGGGCATTCAACGATTGTTATTGTCTCGGTCATACTCGGCTTTGGCGCTTCCTGATCAAGTCAACGAAAAAAGAAACACCTAAAACTACTGCACCAAGCACGCCGATCATTAACCACTGCTCATGCGGCCGAGGGGGAAGCTGGCTGTAGTCGAAGCCAATCTGTCCGGGTACCGGTTTTGGAGGCCAGCTCAGGTAGGCATTGATGAAAAGAAATGCCACCGCGACAAGAAGCACCCAAGTGCGTCGACTGATCATGTTTGTAAGACACCGGTCTTGAATTCGGGAACATTTGGATTCAGCGACGCAGCCTCCAAAGCCTCAATCAAAGCCTCCCGGGTGTGCGCGGGATCGATAATCGCATCCACCCATAGCCGCGCCGCCGCATAGCGCGGGTCGGTCTGGTGCTCGTAAGTGGCGCGAACCGATTCATACAATTCTTTTTTGTCTTTGTCGGTCAGCTTCTTGCCTTCGCGCTCGAGCTGCTTGATTTTGATCTCAACCAGCGTCCCCGCCGCCGCATCCCCGCCCATCACCGCATACCGGGCCGTGGGCCACGCGAAAATAAACCGAGGATCGTACGCCTTTCCGCACATCGCGTAATGCCCGGCTCCAAAACTCCCTCCGCAAATCACGGCAATCTTCGGAACCACGCTGTTGGCCACGGCATTCACCATCTTCGCCCCCGCACGAATGATGCCGCTCCATTCCGCCTCTTTCCCCACCATAAATCCATTCACATCGTGCAGAAAAATCAGCGGAATCAAATTCTGATTGCAGTCCAGAATAAACCGCGCCGCTTTATCCGCCGCCTCGGTATAAATCACGCCGCCAAACTCGATTCGCCTCTCTCCGGTGCCCGGCGCAGCCACCGTGACGTGCTTCTTCTGATTCGCCACGATTCCTACAGCCCAGCCGCCAATGCGCGCGAATCCACACAGCACCGTTTGCCCATACTCGGCGCGATACTCCTCAAACTCGCTCCCATCCACAATCCGCGCAATAATCTCGCGCATGTCGTATTGCTTTCCCGGATTCGACGAAAATATTCCGTAGATTTCTTCGCCGGGATGCGAAGGCGGCCGCGCAGGTTTGTGATCGAACGGAGCCTTGGGGCGGTGGCCGATCTTATCCGCCAGCGCACGAATTCTCTGGATGCACGCCTCGTCATCCGGTTCGCGGAAATCCACCGTGCCGCTGATCTGCGCATGCATTTTCGCTCCACCCAGTTCTTCCGCGGAAGTTTTCTGCCCGATCGCTGCCTGCACCAGGGCCGGCCCGGCGAGAAACAGCCCGCTTCCTTCCGTCATCAAAATGTGGTCGCACATCACCGGCAGATACGCTCCGCCCGCCACACACATCCCCATAATTGCCGTGATCTGCGGAATCCCTTGCGCGCTCATCACCGCGTTGTTCCGGAACACGCGCCCGAAATCGTCAGTATCCGGGAACACATCCTCTTGCAGCGGAAGGAAAACGCCCGCGGAATCCACCAGGTAAATCGTAGGAATGCGATTCTCGATCGCGATATTCTGCGCCCGAATCACTTTTTTCGCTGTCATCGGAAAGAACGCGCCAGCTTTCACCGTCGCATCATTCGCGATGATCATCACTTGGCGCCCCGAAACGCGCCCCAGTCCCACAATCGTCCCCGCTGCGGGCGCGCCGCCCCATTCCTCATACATCTCATACGCGGCGTAAAGGCCCAGTTCGAAGAACTCAGTCTTCGGGTCGATCAGCTTCGCAATACGTTCCCGCGCCGTCAGCCGCCCCTTCTTGTGCTGCGACTCGATCGCTTTCGCGCCTCCACCCTGCCGGATTCGCTCTTCCTCATTCTTGATTTCAGTCAGGTGGTCCACCATCTGCCGGCTGTTTTTCTCAAAGCCGGCAGACTTCGCATCCACCTGCGTCTCAATCACCGTCCCGCTCACCGGTCTCCTTCGCCCGCTCCGCTACTCACCGCCGTCGGGCCGCACGATACTTTCAAACACTCACGTCGAAACTACGCATTGTATCATTCACATATCGTTTTGACTTGCTCACGCGCTGCTATAGAATTGCATCTGCCCGCACGGCTCATTCGCATCAATCGGCCTGCGAGCCAAATCTTATTCCGGAGGCGCCTATGCTTTGCGGTTTTGTTGCGGGGAATAGGTCCGTCTCCGGTCTTTCGCTCTAGCCCGCATACTACCGACTCGGCCTTCCTGAGCCCCGAATCTCCGTACGAGTGTTGACGCATCTTTGCCCTAGATTTTGAACTGCTTTCCTTCGCCCTTGAGAGGGCCGAGAATTATTGAGGAGATTCACAAATGAGATTTGTCGACATGGAATTGGCCCGCCGTTTGGAGCTGGCCGGTCATCCGGATTGCATTTCCGAAGGTAACGAAGCGATCAGCCCCGTGGAATTGAAACGCCCTGGAGACGTCCGCATCGCAGTAGGCGGTGGCATCGCAGAATTTCGCGGTGTCAATTCGCCCGTCACTCAGGCAGAAGGCCTCGGCCTCAACGGCCCCGTGAGCGAAGAAGATTTTGAGCGCATGGAAAAATTCTATCGTTGCCGCGGCTCGGCGGTTTTCATCGAGGTCTGCCCCATGGCTGATTCCGGATTCGTCGAAATGCTAGGGAAGCGCGGCTATCGCGTTCTCGAATTCTCCAACATGCTGATTCGCGAAATTGATCCAAAGGAGAAGTTTCCCGGATATTCTCCCGAGATCACCATTCGCCTGGCCGAGCCCGCGGAATCCCGCCTCTTCGCCGAAACCGTCTCTCGCGGTTTTGCCGATCACTTCGAGCCAACCGAAGATTTAATCAGCACAATTCAGGAATTCTTCTCCGGCCCCGGCCTCATACCATACTTGGTCTGGATCGACGGCAAACCCGTCGGGGGAGGAACGCTCGGTATTCGAAAGGGAATCGCCGGGCTTTTCGGAATGAGCACGCTCCACGAATATCGCGGGCGCGGAGTTCAGGCGGCCTTAATTTCCGCCCGCCTGGAAGCCGGCCGCGCAGCCGGTTGCGATCTCGCGATGAGCGTCACGCAGCCTTCCAGCGGCTCGCAACGCAATCTCGAGCGCCAGGGCTTTCGCGTCGTCTACACGCGAACCAAATTCACTCGCGAGTGGAATTGAGTTGCGAATCAATCGCCCGGGCAATCGTTCGCGCCCGGTCAATCGCCTCGGCGACCACCAAATCAGTGGCAATTGTCTGGACCAGGCCGCAGGCGAACGCTTCTTCGGCGTCGAGCCTCCGGCCCGTAACCAGCAGCTCGAGCGCGCGACTGCGACCGATCAATCGCGGCAATCGCTGCGTCCCGCCCCAGCCGGTGATGATGCCGAGGCTTCCTCCGGGATGGGCAAACACCGCATCGCTTGATGCGATCCGCTTATGGCACGCGAGCGCCAGATCGAGTCCGCCGCCCATGCAGTATCCGCGAATCGCCGCGACGACTGGCTTCGGCGAATTCGCGACCGTCCGCATCACGCTCTGTCCGCGGCGCGCGAATTCGAACGCCGAGGCCGGCGTGAGATTTGCGAGCTCCGAAATCTCAGCGCCCACCGCAAACGCGCGTTCGGTTCCTGTGATGACTGAGCCGGCCAGTTCGCGCTGCTCCGAAAGTTTCACGATTTGCGCTTCGATCTCCGCCAAAATCCTGCGCTCGAGCCGCGGAAATCCGTCGTCACTTTCGAGGGTGAGAAGCAAAATGCTGTCGTGCTGCGCGGCCGAGAGACGGCTACCCACTGCGGGAATTACGCGCCTTTCGGCGCCGTGGAAACTCGCTGGCGGATGAAATCTACGATTGCTTGCGTGGGTGTGCCGGGAAGAAAAACTTCTGCGATACCGGCCTTCTTCAATGCGGGAATATCGGGTTCCGGGATGATGCCGCCAATCAGCACCGTTACGTCATGCATGCCCTTTTCGCGGAGCAGTTCCATCAGCCGCGGGCAGATCGTATTGTGCGCGCCGGAAAGAATCGAGAGGCCGATCACGTCCACGTCTTCCTGCGCCGACGCGGAAGCGATCATCTCCGGCGTCTGCCGCAGGCCTGTGTAAATCACTTCCATCCCGGCGTCACGCAAGGCGCGCGCAATCACTTTCGCGCCGCGGTCGTGTCCATCCAGCCCAGGTTTCGCGATCAACACTCGAATTTTCTTCTCAGCCATTCAGCTCCATTCACGTTGCAAGCGCGCCGCGCCGTCTGACCCAATCGGCGCTTTGAAAGAATACTTCAAAACGGCCCGACCGCACTAACTGCAGCTTCTCACTTCGCAAAAACTCGCCGACTATTTCAAGGTTGTGATGAACTCTTCCAGCAGAATGTTGAACTTCTCGGCGTCATCAACAAAGAGCGCGTGCCCTGCATCATCGAATCTTTCAATTTTTGAGCCAGGGATGCGTTTCTGCATGTCCTGAAATGTGGGCATCAGGTCCTTGCTAGCCGCGGCGATCACTGTCGGCTTGTCGATTTTGGACAAGGCCGGACTGTTATCGGTCGTGAAACCCGCAAATGCCATCGCCACAGCGGAGTCAGTGGGTTCCGCCATCGAAGCTTTCATCACGCGTTGCAGGTATTCTTCAGCCTGCTGTTTTTTGTACATGTTACGCACGAAATCGTTGGTGAACTTTTCTCGATTCGATTGGGCGAACTTCAGAAATCCGAAATAACGCTTCAGAGTTTCAGGCGCCTGATCGAAATTCGCAACGCCGTCAACAAGCACTATGCCTGCAATTCCATTGGTCCCGAACTGATCCACGTACGATGCAATCTCCGTCACCGCCATTGACCAACCGACCAGCACCACCGGCGCCATATGCAATTGGTCGATCACTGCTTTGATGTCGCGGGCGTGCGACGCGGGATAGTTTCCTTCGCCCGCCTTTGACGAGTCGCCCTGCGAGCGCGGGTCCATCGCCACCACTCGATAGTCGGGAGAAAAATGTGAGATCTGGTTCTCCCGGATCCAGCCTGGCATCGTCCAGCCGGGAATAAATAAAATGGAAGGGAACTGGTGCGGTCCGGTCACGGAGATATTGCCCTTCGTAATCGTGACGGAAGGCGGAAGCGGATTGCCAACTTCCGCGTTGCCTACAGGAGTCTTCGAGCGCCCCGATTCAACGTAGTGAATCTTCGCTCCGTCCCACGACGTGACGAAACCGCTCTTCGGATGCGGATTTTTATCCTTGGCCGGAAGCGGCGCGGCCGAGCCGGCGGCCGCAAAGCTCGAAAGCACAATACAGAGCGCGACCGCACTCCCGTTCAAACGCCTGCGCACTCTGTTTCTCATTTTTTCTTGAGCCTCGATTCGTCCGTGTTGGAGTCCAGGGGGGATTCGCTAGGTGATCGCCACTTCTTCGTATACGCCAAAAGGTTCGCGCAGTGTGTCGCAGATTTCGCCGAGCGTGGCGTAGGCTTTTACCGCCTCGAAGAGATACGGCATCAGGTTCTCGGTTCCGGCGGCCGCTTTGCGCAAAGCGTTCAAGCGGCGTTCGACTTCCGCGTTCGAGCGATCCGCGCGCAATTTTCGCAGGCGGTCGCCCTGGCGATGCGCCACGGTCTCATCGATCTGCAAAATCTCGAGCGGCTTCTCTGCGGCGACGTAATCATTCACGCCGACGACGATTTTTTCCTTGCGGTCAACAGCTACCTGATAGCGATAAGCCGCTTCTGCAATCTCGCGCTGCGGGAATCCGCGCTCGATTGCTGCCACCATGCCGCCCAGGGCGTCAATTTTCTCGATGTAGTCCCAGGCGCCGCGCTCCACTTCATCGGTGAGTGCTTCGACGAAGTAGGAACCGCCGAGTGGATCGGCCGTGTTTGTCACGCCGCTTTCATGGGCGATGATCTGTTGCGTACGAAGCGCGAGTGTGGCTGCGAACTCGGTCGGCAGCGCCCAGGCTTCGTCGAGCGAATTCGTGTGCAGGGACTGCGTGCCACCCATCACAGCCGCGAGCGCTTGCAGCGCGGTGCGCACCACGTTGTTGTACGGCTGCTGCGCAGTAAGCGAGCAACCGGCCGTCTGTGTGTGGAAACGCAGCGCCCAGGAGCGCTCATTTTTTGCGCCGAAGCGGTCGCGCATCGTCTTGTACCAGATGCGGCGCGCGGCGCGATATTTCGCGATTTCTTCGAAGAAATCGCTGTGCGCGTTGAAGAAGAAGGAGAGGCGCGGCGCAAAATCGTCCACGTTCATTCCGCGGCGCACGCCGTAATCCACATACTCGATTCCGTCGCGCAAAGTGAACGCGAGCTCTTGAATAGCAGTCGAACCGGCTTCGCGAATGTGATAGCCGCTGATCGAAATCGGATTGAATTTCGGAGTATGTTTCGCGCCGAATTCGAGCGTGTCAATAACGAGCCGCATCGACGGCTCCGGTGGATAGATGTATTCCTTCTGCGCGATGTATTCCTTCAGAATGTCGTTCTGCAAAGTGCCGGAGATTTTCTTCCAATCGGCGCCCTGCTTTTCGGCGACCGCCAAATACATCGCCCAGATCACGGCCGCGGGCGAATTGATGGTCATCGAGGTGGTGACGTCGGCGAGCGGAATCTTGTCGAAGAGTACTTCCATGTCGGCGAGCGAGCTGATCGCCACACCGCATTTTCCGACTTCGCCCTCGGCCAATGGATGGTCCGAGTCGTATCCCATCAGCGCCGGCAGATCGAACGCGACCGAGAGACCGGTCTGGCCTTGCGAAAGCAGATAGCGAAAGCGTGCGTTCGTATCTTCGGCCGTTCCAAAGCCTGCGAACTGGCGCATCGTCCAAAGCTTGCCGCGATACATCGTGGAGTGAATTCCGCGGGTATAAGGCGGCTGACCGGGAAAACCAAGATCGCGCTCCGCGTCCCAGCCTGCGAGATCGGCTGGCGTGTAGAGGCGGCGAATTGGATAGCTCGAGACGGTCGTGAAATCGGCGTCGCGATCGGGAGTTTTTCGCAGCGTAGGAGCGAGCGTTTTTTCTTCCCACTCGTGTTCAGCGGCCGACGGCTTGCGGACGGATTCAAAACTTTGCGTGGGCGTAGTCGTCACGGCCTTAGTCGTCTTCACGTCGTTGGTCATCTTCACGTCGTTAGCCATCGGCGCGCCCCCAGGGCGAAGCGGTCTTGGCCGCTCGCAAATTGCCGAATGCAGTCATCAAAGGATTCTAGGGCATTGCGGCAAAGGCAACAAGGTGTGCGCAGGTCAAGACCGCGAAATCCCGAAATAGCCGATTTTGTTGCGGTTAGAAAATACGTAACTATTGATTCTGAAGCGGTTAAGCGAAATCCTGTAAAACGACTGTTGCGGTTAGAAATGCCTCGAGCAGCGAACGAGATTCGATTCGCTGACCTCTCAACTCGTCGAGTGCGAGAGGCCCTCTTCCTGTCTGTTTGATAGTGCATCATCATAACTCAAACGTAACGGTAGCAAATTGCGGGACGGGCCGCAAGAAGTTATTCGAGCGAGGATCGCTTATCCCCGGGCGAATTTCCTGGGAAAACGGCGGTTTATTTTCCTGGCACGCCTCCGTCGGCGTCAGGGGCTCCGGGAATATTCGGCTGGCGATTGATTTTGCCGCGGCGCGCATCGGCGACGAGGATGTGATTCACGTCGAGCGTGCGTCCTACGGCTTGATCGAAGTTTACGGAGGCTTCAATCAAATTGATTTTGGCGCGCAGTTCATTCCCTTGCGCGGTAGTCAAGTCGCGCGAACGGAGCACTACCTGGTAGCTGGTGGACGAACCGAGCTGATATTTTTTCTGCTCGGCGTCGAGGGTCTGCTGCGCCAGGATGCGGGCCTTTTCGGCGGCAGACACCTGCGAGCGGTCCTGCTGCAGCGCGATTTGAGCGTTGCGTACGTTGACGAAAATCGTGTTCTGAAGCTGGCGGTACTGCACTACCTGCTGGCGCTTGTCGAGTTGCGCGCGGGCGCTATCGGCCTGAGCGGAGCGGTTTCGAATCGGAAGAACGAGATTCAATCCGGCGCTGTAGGTGGGGAAATCGGCGTGAACCATCTGATCGAGCGCCGTCCCAACGCCGCTGCGTTGGACCGTCGTCGTCGTGTTGAACACGGGAACACCCACAAAAGCGAGGGTGCCGGGTAACCCCGGGTTGCCTACGGTAAAAGGGAGACCGTTGGGAGCGACGATCGGGGCGGTGGTCTCCGCCTGAAATCCTGTCTGCGTCTGATTCTGTACGATCGTGTTGCCGGCAAGTCCCGTGGCGCTGTACTGCCCGACAAGATTGAGGGTAGGAAGCAGGCTATTGCGCGTGGCCTTCACTTCGATTTCTGCGTTCTTCAAGTTGAGGTCCGCCTGGAAGACCTCCGGCCGTTTCTGCCAGGCCTCCTGCACCGCGTCCATCAACGGAAGGTTTTCGGTGATGTTGGGGGTGGCAATCGGCGTGGTGGGAACCACCTCGATACTTTGCAGTGATGGAGCGGTGGGATTACGCGTAATCGCGTTCAGCAGAACAGTTTCCTGCTGAAGTTTGTTCGTCTGCGCGACGATAAGATTCTGGGTGTCGGTAGCGAGCTCCGATTCCGCGGTAAGGACGTCGAGGGGCGCCATCGTCCCGATTTGCAGCTGCTTCTTATTGTCCTCGTAGAGCTTATTCGATACCGCAACAGCCGCTTCTTCCACCTTCACATTTTCCCGGGCAAACACGAGCTCCCAGTAATCGGTCTGCACAGCCGAAATCGTGGCGATCACTTGCTGCGCGAATTGCGAATCGGCCACCTTCAAAGTGTTTTTCGCTTCGATGATGTAGCGCGTGTTGGGCAGAATTCCGAATCCGTTGAGCAAAGGCTGTTGAATCGTGACAGCCAAAGTCGATTGCACGGCGGGGTTGAAAATCGTGTCGGGAGAATTTGTGGAGCTCCGCGCATTGTCGAATGCGACCTGGATCGAGGTTCCGGTGTGAAATCCCTGCGTGTAAGTAACGTTGGCGTAAGCGTTGTAGTTGATCAAGTCAAACGCGGTGGCCGCAATTCCAACTCCCGAACTGAGCGGATTGTTGATGGGAATAGAGGACCGGGCCCAGTCGGTATTGACGGTCAGGATGGGATCGAAGGATGTTTGGGGCGATGTCCCTAGAATCACGGTTTGCGAAGCGCCCAAGCCATGGGCCACCGAACCAGCCTTAGCGCGCAGCATTTCGGTTTGCGCGATCCAGGGGGTGAAGCGCTGCAGGCTGATGTCCAAATTGTTTTCGAGCGCGATGGAGATAGCATCATCGAGGCTGAGCAAAAGCTTGCCGTCGTGAATCAACTGATCGATGCTCGGAGCATTTGTGAGCATTGGCTCCGGCAGCGTTAGCGGCTGGTAGGGCTTCCAAAACTCCGGGAACCATGGCTGGCCCTTGGAGTAGTCGCGTCCCTTGGTGGCGGAGAGGTCCCGCGGCGATAGATAGTCGGCCGCAGCGGTCTGCTGCGCCGGAGGCTGAGAGGCGGCGGGCACCTGCGCCTGATTCTGATCCGCTGCTGGAGGTGGCGAGGCGCTCTGGCCCTGCTGGCTTTGCTGAGACTGGGCGGACTCCTGAGCCCGCGCATAAATGCAAGCGGCGCCACTTCGATGATGTCTTTTTCGAGAAAACTTTCGAGCTTCTCCGCTTCGAGCAGATCGTGCAGCGCGTCGTACAGCGGGCGCATATAAGGATCAACCTTTTCTTGAAGCGTGCCGGGAAGAAATCCCAGCTTTTCGCCCGCTTCCACCGCCGGCCGCGCGAGAATGATTCGGTTCACTTGCTTCGATAGCAGCGCCGACACCGCCATCGCCACTGCGAGATAAGTTTTGCCTGTTCCACCCGGGCCGATGGCAAACACCATGTCGTAGGTTTCAAGCGCCTCGATATATCGCCGCTGATTCGTGCTTTTCGGCGCGAGGCTCTTCTTGCCAAACGTGCGCGTGCGTGTCGGCGAAAACGCTCCACGCAATTCTTTCGCGGGAGCCTGCGTCGCAATTCGCAAAAGCGACTTCACCTCCTGGCTATCGGGAATGCGACCGTCCCGCACGCGCTGGTTGTATTCGTCGAGGATCAGCGCGGCGCGCTCCACCTGCGCAGGCTCGCCTTCAATTTCCAGATCGTGGTCCTTCAGATGAGTGGTGACGTGCAGGTTGGCTTCGAAAAGCTTGAGGTTTTCATCGAGGGTGCCAAACAGCTCGCTGATCCCTCCGGCAATTCTTACAGTTTGTTTCATTAATTTTTGGCGGCTCTAACTCAGTTGATGTCCTGTCTCCGTCGGTTTCCTGTTAAAGTAGCCTAGCGCGCCGGAATGCACGGGTCAAGATTACCGCCGCATAACCGCATCCCGGCACGCAACGCTTCACACCGTTGTAATATTCGGCTCGCAAATCCTAGCGAGTGGCCGCCGGAAATTGCACCTTGGGAGCCTCGCGAGAGCCCTCGGACGCCTTAAAATAAGCGTCGTTCTCCTTGAAGCCGGCCCAGCTGGCGAACAGGCTGTTCGGAAATTGGCGGATGAAAGTGTTATAGGCCTGAATGGAATCGTTGTAGCGCTTCCGCTCGACGGCAATCCGATTCTCAGTGCCCGCAAGTTCGTCTTGCAGCCGCAAAAAATTCTCGTTCGATTTGAGCTGCGGATAATTTTCGACCACCGCCAGCAGGCGCCCGAGAGCGCCATCGAGCTGCCCGTTGGCCGCGATCTTGTCCGAAGGCGTCTTCGCATTCAGCAACGCCGAGCGCGCCTTTGCGATATCGCCATACACGATTTCCTCATGCGCCGCAAAGCCTTTCACCGTTTCAACCAGGTTCGGAATCAAATCCGCGCGCCTTTGGAGCACCACATCCACCTGCGCCCAATTCGATTTCACCTGCTCGTCCATCGTTACAATCTTGTTTTTCGTGCTCACATACATGCCGCCAAAAATCAAAACCAGAATCACGATCACTGCCACCAGTCCCAAGAGCGCTTTCATCTGCGTGTGCCTCCGGTGCGGAATGTAAATAACCGCGACGCCTGGCGTGGCTGTGCGCCCAGCTTCGCACTACTGTGCAGCGAATCTCCGATCCACTTCGCTCGTCACCACTTCAACAAATTCCAGATACGCGTGGAGCGACGCTTCAATATCAATTTCCCGCTCCTTGCGCTTTCCTTCCCGCAGATCCAGCACCGCGTGAAACGCGCTCGGATTCGCGCCCGTAAGCGAAGCCATCGCGTCCACCGCCTGCCGCTTCGTATCGGGCATCGGTTGTCCCAGCGCCGCAAGTGCATGCCGGAAAAGCGAGCAGAACGCGGAGACTGACGCCATCATGATCCCGATGTGCGCTTTTTTGGTTTGCGGCGCGGCAAGCACCGCTTGGCGCAGGCGCAGCCAGTCAATCCGCAGTTCCCTTTCCACCTGCAGCCGGTGCAGATGCAATGGAACCTCAAGCTGAGAGAAAAAATCCTCGCCGTATAACATGCGATGGCGCGCTTTGATGTCGTACAGCTCGATCGAAAAAACATCCGCAGAGCGCTGCAATTCTTCGTAAGTGAATACCAGCGGCGCCGGATGCCCTTCCCGCATCCACCATTCCGCCACTCCGTGCAGAGCTTCAAGGTCAGCAGCCGTCGCGCGCTTCACGAGGCAGACAATATTCAGATCGGAATGGTGCGCTTGAAACTCGCCCGTCACGGCAGACCCGTAGAGCACCGCGGCTTGCAGGTTGTCACCCGCCGCCGATTGCAGCTTCTCTACGATCTGTTTGAGCTTCGCTTCCATCGCACGCCTTTTTCTTCAATCACAACCGCTCTTGCGAACAGAACTACCAGCTGCCCCCGGCGCCGCCGCCACCAAAAGAGCCGCCGCCAAACCCTCCGAAACCACCTCCGCCTCCACCACCCCCGCCAAATCCGCCTCCTCCCCAACCGCCGCGTCCACCGCCCATCCCGGAGCCAATCATCGGCCCAATCCACCAGCCACTTCCGCCGCCTCTCGTGTAGTTGCTACTTCCACCTCCACCGCTGCGTTTCATAATCGAGTAAACGACGAAAATTATAAAAAGCAGAAGCATAATTTGACCGATTGACCATCCGGTATCTTGCGGAGGAGCGCTGCGCTCTGGCGCTGGTGAGCTGCCAGAGAGCGTCACACCCTTGTCGGCGGCAATCACGTCCGCCACTCGTCGCGTGATTAATAGGACTGCGCCAGAATAGTCTCCCGCGCGAAGAAGCGGAACCGCCTCCCGACCGAAACCACCAACTTTTCCATCGGGCAAAATCGGTTCGAGTCCGTAGCCTACCGCGGTGAAATATTTTCGGTCCTCAACCGCCAGTAGAATCAAGATCCCATGGTCGGACTGCTTGGGACCGATGCCCCACTTTGTGGCGAGATCAACGGTATAGTCCTCCACCGCCTGCCCGTCGAGCGATTTCACGGTAACGACCGCAATCTGCGCTCCGGTTTTTTGCTGGACTTCACCGCACAGCGCCGTCAGCTGAGCCTTCGCCGGCGCGCTCAGTACTCCCGCGAAGTCGTTGACGTAACCCTGAGGCTTGAGCTGATCTGTCTTTTCGGCGCTCGCGACCGAGCTC
>Ga0206925_1046_pt2 | contig 22794 bp, 31 predicted proteins | sample Alteio_BWOrgHeat_62_FD_152944 | JGI IMG/M metagenome (GOLD analysis project Ga0206925, IMG submission 152944) | Enriched cells from forest soil in Barre Woods Harvard Forest LTER site, Petersham, Massachusetts, United States -... | ecosystem: Environmental > Terrestrial > Soil > Temperate forest >...
GGTTGCGGGCGGCTTCGTTGCCACTCGTTAATTTCGTTTCGTAACTCACTTTTTCTCGTTTCGTTCGTTTCTGTTGTCAGTTGTCGCTCAAGTTCCGCTATTCGCCCAGCAGCAAAATCTGGTCGTCCTGATGATTTCTTCGGTTTTTCAAATCGCATTGACATAACTCCTCTTTCAATAGTGTCTCATGATGATGGCTTTTACCGATGTGACATTCGACCACCGTGCATGGCGAAGACTGGAAGTCAAATGCTAACGCTTGACTAACCCAGCCCAGAAGCACATCGTTAAGTCCTCCACGAACCTCTTTTGTGCGAGGTACTTCATGAAATCGAATTATGAAATCTTCAGACAACGTTCTGACGGGTCGTTCGTTCGGATTGAATCTGTCAAAAACATTGACCGAGCAAAAGCGGATTTGAAGAAATTAGTTTCGGCGGTACCGGGCGACTATCGTCTCTGGGATTCGTCTGCCCACAAGTTCGTTGACACTCGTAATCGTTGAGGCAGCCAATGAATAAGGGGCGCAAAACGAAGCCAGCCAAGAAAAGATTGCCAAAGAAGAGGAGAACTCCCCAAAAAGCAGACGCGAAGTTTGCAAGAAAAAAGACTACTGAGGGAAATAAGGCAAGTAACAGACAAGTGCAGTGGATAAGCCAAAGCGTGGACGTCGTGGCACTCGGGTTGGAGGAGGAGGGAGCAACGTCGAGTGAGCTATCAGGTGATTTGCAAGGATTGTCCAACGTAGAGTGTGCGGACTCGGAGAGCGTGGATGAGTTGCTCGAACAAGGAAACGCGTTCGAAGCCGAGGTGGTCATGGGCGTGGAGGATGCCGAGGACGCTGACGAGGTGGAAGTTTACACCCATGAAGTGCCACAGGATGATGTTCCCGCCGAATATCTGGATAAGAGTCGTGAGTGAGACGTGGCGTTCTCACCGACGAAACAAAAACAGCAATGCCAGAGGGAGCGTGGTTGGTAGCCTGCCAATCGAGTTTCTGTCAGAGGCATGCTGATGGGAGAGAACGAAATATCAAGCGCGAACCTGAAGCATTTCTGTCAGGCCGTATCGCGCAACGACGAGCCATGCCCTCATCCCTCCACGATTCGTTGTACGAGGTGCGGTAGGTGGTTCTGTGATACCCACGCCGAAGATGAGGAGTGGCATTCATGCGTATTGTCGCCGGGAGAAGAGGGCGGCGAATCGTAGGACCATATAAGCACCGGGTGCGCCACCACGTATTTAACGTCGTAGTTGGGCTGAAATCTACGCCGAAATGGCTAGAAATAAGGCACTCACGCCTTGGCGCGGGCACTGGTTGCGAGGAAGTCGCTTGCGAGCAGCTCCTGCACCGTGATGTGCGGGAACCTAGCAAGTTTGATACCGCGCGATTGCGTGCGTCAGAAATAAATTGTTCTCACTCGCGCGAATTGTCTCCATCGAATTCCATACAGCGACCAAGGTGATGTCCGGTGAGTCCGATTTGCCGGAAGCCAAAGCGAGGACACCGAGATATCCGTCTTGCTGTCGTGCCAATTCCATAACGGAAGACAGAATATTCTGGAAATCAAGCACCATACCGGCGCGGATTGGAGTTGCCAAAGGCGGGCATGCATGGCGTCCCCCTAGTTTCGTGCACAAAAAAAGTGCTCTTCTTCCCAAAAGGACACTAGTCCTTGCGCAACAAGAGAAAGCGACAAACCCTAATTCTTTAGGCGCAATCTTCCATGGGTTCCACGAACATTTGACGGGTGCTATCCCAAAGCCGGTATTCAGCAGGTTCGCTTGATGCCAGATGAATGAGTCGCTTGCGTGCGTGGCCGATGTCTTCCACTTCTTCCAGCCAAACGAAATCGTTGTTCAGCGTCTTTTTGAAGATGTCGTACTGTGCCGTCATGCTGCACCTCCCGCCAAGACGAGGAGGAAACGAAGAGGTGCTGACATTGTGCTTCTAGCGAAAGATTTGCAAGCGCTCAATTACATCGTACGGCATCGTAACAACCGGGTGCATGGGGGGGCAGACGCAGTGGCGCATGGAGTCCTTCCGTGTCGCGGACGACAGACTATAGGCGGGCGTTTCTACATGATGTCCGGCAACCGGCGAGTGAATGAAACACGAAACGCAAGAATGGTACGAGGGTACGGTTGCGCCGCTGAGTACGATTTCTTACAGTTACTACTCCCGATAATGGCGAAACCATGTGCGAAGAACTTAGCAAGCTCAAGGCTGATGCCATAGCGGTGTTTGCTGAAGCTAAACGGGTTCGGAGATACAGAGACCTGTCCTTTCACGAAGATGCGGAGTTGAGCTGCGAAGGGTACAGACGAATTGACGCTTTGATTATGCATCTGCTAGCCGGTCATGACGGACAGCCATGTCCCGATGGTGACAGACCAATCGTGCGTAGCGCAGAATCCGAATCTGTGAAGATGTGAACCACACAGGCTGAATTAAGGGAGTGAAGAACGCCGGTACGTGCGCAAAATAAAAGGGGCGGCCCCGCTTCCCAGAGGAGCCACCCCAAGCCCAATCCTACTCAGCAACTCTATGAAGATTGGCGGGCGACGCCAATAGTACCGATTCTCGAGTACCCCGCGCCGCGCTCGCTTGCCAACGCAAAGCACCGCGAGCGACGTGGATGGCAGGGCGGCTCTCAGGCAAACTATCGCAGTTCCTTTGCGTCGGCAGGACGGCCAGATTCACGGCCTCATTGTTTTTTCCACAGCCGACTCATTGCCGTAGTGTCGCGAACAGTCCATACTCCGCTTCGATTTGCTAGGCGCGCCATTTCCCAACTCCAAGCACTGGCTGTCTCTCGGCGCTTAAGCGCCGATATCGTGAGGATTCCATGCGTCGGCTTGACCACAGTCCGTATTGGTCGCCTTCCGCTAACCTTCTACGACCCCCGCTGCCGATATTCAACAAACCCAATCTGCAATTAGCACAGAAGTTCGGCGAGTGGTTAGTCGCCCTGCGTTTCTCGCGCGCCGTCTATCAGAGCTACATGAAAGTTGCCTACCAATTCTGTTCGTACCTTGGAAATCGGTCGGTTCAAACTGCGAGTCATATTGACGTAAGGCTTTTCCTGATTGAAGTTATGAAACAGAATCTCGCTGTTGAAGGATTTAACCGACACCTGTATGCGTTGCGCCGATTTTTCGACTTTCTTTATCTTGGCGGAGTTGTTGATTCGGTCGTGCCTAGATTTGTCGTTGGTCGGCACTGGAAACGACTTCCGCCAAAAGTTCTGGGTGAAAGCCAAATCGCAGCACTGATACGCTCGGCGAAATCGCAGCGTGATAGAGCGATGGTCGAATTACTGTATGCGACTGGCTGCCGGGTCGGAGAGCTTGTTCAAATCAGAGTCGAAGACGTGGATTTTCGCAGAAGAACGGTGCGGGTTGTGGGCAAAGGCAGCGGCAGAACTGTTTTCTTTGGCAAACATGCTTCAGCAGCGCTACGCGCGTATCTGCACGGGCGGAAAAGTGGAGCACTCTTCTACTCGGAACACCCAAAACAAAAAGGCTGTGTTGGGTGGAATGGACGTGGCTGGTGCGCGTACTTCATTGATTATGGTCGGGGGAAAATTAACGCTCATAGGACGGCTCTTTACCTCGCAAAGGCTTGCTCGTATCGGCAAGCTTGGGCGTTGTTCAAACGAAAAGTATCTAACGCAAGGCTATATTGCCCGTTCAAACAGAAACCTATTTCCAGAGACGTTGTCGCAAGGGCAGTTCAAGTGGCGGCTTGTCGAGCTGGTATCGGCAGAGTGACGCCGCACATGGTGAGACACTCCTACGCGACACAGCTGCTGGACAACGGCGCAGATATAAGACAGATACAAGAACTCCTCGGTCACGCCTCGCTTCTCACGACGCAGATATATACGCGAGTTGCTCCCACCGAACTTGGCCGAATCTATCGGAAATGCCATCCAAGGGGTTGAACGATGAAACAGAAACGAATGCCGCACGGAATCAATCACAGTGGTCGAAAGGTGAAACGGACGACTCGGTCGGTGAGCGACGATGAACTACTACAGCTCCCAGCCGATGACCAAGTTTTCTTGCTTCCTTGGTATTTGCCCAAAGACGTTTATCTTGCCGTGCGCCGAATTCTACCGAATATTCACATATCCAAAATGCGTTACTACTTTGAAGACTATGGTTGCATGCGGTGCGAGAGACGGGACGTTCTCTATGGTACGAATGGGCTGTGCGAGCGATGCAACGTTATTGTCCGCTGGCGTCTTACGCAGAGCCTAAGAAAACGTCTGGCTGCAGTGGGTATTCCGACGCAGAGCGCCGCCAGTGACGTAGGCCGTGCGCTCACCTTAGCCCAACACCTGCTTAAGCCGTTTCGTCGTACTAGGGCTGTTAATGGTGTTTCCTCGACTCGGCGAGTGCGACCCGCTCCGTGAGCTGAGGCTTAACATACGGCCTCTTCATTTCAGCACCGCACCCACACTTGGGGTTCTGGACAATTTCCCCGGCAGAAGCTCTGGTCACCTCCACTTCACAACCACAAAGCCGATTCTGACACCGGTAACGTTGTCCCTTTTTCATTGGCCGTCCCCTGTCGCAGTTAACATATCATGAATACATGCTGATTTAATATGCGTATAACTACGTACCGTAGACTATATAGTCCTACGGATTGACGGGCAACGCCATGGCTCCTTAGACTCACACGAACTGGAGGGTTACGGATGTCGCCACTGTTATCAGGTGTCGCTTGTCCCACCGCGCTCTGTACAACGTTCGTTACTCTTCGCGCTGATTGCGAAGACGGTGCGCGTTACGACCCGGTAGCGAAGGCATGGCAATTTACTTGCCCGGAATGCCATAATCATTTTTGTGCCACCGAGGCTCAGCTCCAGCTGCGAAATGTGACGGATGATTGGCTAAAACGCCGAAGGCTGAAGTATGCGCCTTGAACTACGATGTGGCTTAGAGATGAGATGCGCGCGAGCACTTCGAGACGGTGACGTGTAACTCAAGAGAAACGCGGTGTCACCTTTTGGGACCATCACTCATCGAGTAACCCGAAAGCCCTTCCTTAATAGGCTTCCAACTTCACGAATTTGGTATTCCGTGTGCTCCGCAGCTTCGAGGGGGGTGGTCTGGCGCGACATTGCTTGACGCTGTACGCGCTGCTGAGATATTGTTCGCTAACGTCCCCAAGTTAGAAATTACCTAGTTAGATACGTTCGGCGTCTGAAAGACTCAGGAGCCTCCGATGAGTGTCGTTCGGAACAATGGGCTTTTCATGTGGATTTCTGCTGTCTTGCTCTGCGGGACAGCGAGTGCACGGCAGAAAATGCTCTGGCAAGGAGTTGTTAAACCGGAAGCAATCAATGTCTACCAGAGCGCCTCAACGAACGAACGCGTCACCGCGACATTGCGGCAGGGAGACGCCGTGGATGTTGTCCTGCAAGTCTCTGTCTCGGGAAGTGAGTGGTGTCGTGTCGCACGCGCGGGAACATCGGAGCCTCTCGGATTTGTGCTGTGCTTGAATTTGGAGCTAGGGGGCTCTTCGCCCGAGCAAGTGGCACACGCCCAACAGATAGCGACGCAATTGCATCCGCTGGGGACGGTTACCGCACCGTCCACAGTTCCATCGGCTCCAGCACGGTTGACCAACAAAGACGTCCTTGATTTGCACAGGGCTGGGCTACCAGAGCAGGTGCTGGTCGCAGAGATTAAATCCAGCCAAAACAGTTTTGACACGTCGCCGTCGCAACTCAAGGAGTTGAAGGCGGCTGGCTTGGCTGACGCCGTGATTCTGGCGATGGTGGAAGCGCCACGAGCGCAAGCCCCTGTTTCTAGCGCCTCAAGTATGGCTACCTCGCCTACAGGAACCGAAACCTCCGCATCGGAAGTTGCACGTTCGCAACCGGGAACACTGATGGTTCACCGTAAAATTATGCTCGAAGACAACACCCCGGTTCACCTCGTTCTAAGCGACAACCTGTCGTCAGCGAGTGCGACAACCGGGCAAACCATTTCGTTTGAGGTTTCAGAAGATGTACTCGTTGATTCTCTGGTAGTAATTCCTCGCGGCTCCCTCGCTTGGGGAACAGTGACGGATGCTCAAGCGAAGAGGAGACTCGGCAGGGCCGGGCACTTAGATGTGAATATTGATAAAGTTCGGCTCGCTGACGGCGAGAAGGTGTTGCTGAGTGCAACATCACACGCGAAGGGAGCGAGTCACACAGGAGCGATGACGGCGGGAATAGTAGTGACCAGTCTTGTCGTATGGCCCGCGGCTCCGTTCTTCTTGTTCATGCACGGCCACGACGTAACGATTCCGAAAGGAACGAAAATCGAAGCGTTCATAAATGGAGGTGTAACGCTGGATGCAGCGAATTTTGTTTCTGCTCCGAAGTGAACGCACGGCGAAACCCTTGCGGGTTAGTTGGTTCGGCTGAACAAAAGGCCGCCGCTTATACGTCTGTCTTAGATTTCGACCGTATGTAGGGCAAAAAGCAGAGAAACGATATGCAGTCCTCTCAGCGCGAACGAGGGGAAGTGAGCAAGAAAGGATTGCTCACTGGATTTCCCGTACGCCACCTGCGCCATCTGCGTTGGCTGGTGAAAAACTACATCTCCCCGCCACCCTCGCAATGGGCCGACCCAGCGAGTCCTTCGGTTCGTCATTCGCGAATCGTCCCGACTGCCACCTACAGTCCGTGGCTTTCTGATAAGCAATTCTTGGCGATTTACGAGGACGTGAAAGAGCACACGCTAGTTGATGTCTATCGGTGTTACGAGCTATGGATGCTCGCAAAGAGCGTCGCTCAAATACCCGGTTCGATTTTGGAAGTCGGCGTGTGGCGCGGCGGCACGGGAGCCCTCCTTGCAGCGGCTAGCCCGTCGAAAGCCGTTTATCTTGCCGATACCTTTCACGGTGTGGTGAAAGCTAGCACGAAAGACACACGTTATCACGGTGGGGAACATGCAGACACGTCGCAGGCGCAGGTTGAGTGTCTACTTCACTCGCTGCACCTGACAAACTTCGTCCTGCTAGAGGGCATCTTTCCAGAAGACACTGCGCATCAAGTCGCCGGCCCAATTGCCCTCTTACACTCCGATGTCGATGTCTATGCGTCTACGCGAGACATCGTGGAGTGGACGCTACCGCGTTTGTCGCTATGCGGAGTGGTGGTGTTTGACGACTATGGATTCTCCGGCTGCGAGGGAGTGACGAAGTATGTTAACGAGCTACGCGAGAGCAACCGCGACTTATTCTTCATTCACAACTTAAATGGACATGCCATCTTGATTAAACAGCGGGGAGAAGCCCGCAGCAGCACTCGCCTTCCCGCCTCCGAAAAACGCCGCGCTTATCGCGTTGCCGCATCTATGCCCGTGCTGGTGTACGGGCAGTCAGCACATGCGCCCTTTGCCGAACCTGCTACGACTATGAATGTTAGCAGGACAGGTGGACTCGTTCCCCTCTCAAACCAAGTCATCCGATTCCAAAAGCTCGTTGTTACAAACCTTCAGACGGACGAAGACGCTATTTGCCGCGTCGCTCGATTCATCCGTAACGACGACGGCCACAATTTCGTCGCGCTTGAATTTCTCCGTCCGACACCGCACTTCTGGGCTATTGATTTCACCGGCGACCCGACTCCTCTTCGTGCCAAATTGACTTCATAGTCCTCGCTAGAGCTTTTGTTAACAAAAATAATTGCATGAAGTCATTGCAAAACCCATTGACGAAAACGAAGCAGACAAAATCCAGTCGCCTATCGCTCCATTGCGCAATACCGCGAGCGACGCAGATAGCAAGGCGGAACAATCAGAAATTCCGGTTAACCTGTATCCCAAATCGCTTGGCGCGGCACCGCGCTGTCACCTTTTGTGGTCATCACTCAGCGGTAATCCCGAACCCTACTGTAATCACCTTCTAATTTCATGAATTTGGTATTCCGCGTGCTTCTGAGTTGATGGGGCAGTAGTCCGCCGCTGTCTTACCCGTAACGCTGCTCACTAAAAGCGAACAACGTAGCCCGGTTTGGTGCCGAGGCACTTCATGATGATGCTCGTGCGCGAAATTCGCTCACCGGCATTGGTGTGCCCTGTCCCAATAAGTGCTCACCAATGATTAAATCACACGGGTCAGTTATGTGTGCGGGTGCGCAGCAGAGCGAAACTCCTTGCTTAGAACGGCTGGGATGACGTAGACGCCGAATCACTGCAAGAAGCCGGGTGGAAAAGTCGAATAGGCCATCTTCCGACGATGCGACGCGGGGTTGAAGTAGGGCGCGGCGGAAAGAACGGAACACAAAGCGTGTAAAACGCGGCTGAAAAGGAGGAGTGAAATGAGACCGTTCCTGTACGGACTCGCGGCGGTGCTGGCGGGGCTTTTGGTCATGTTCGTCTTCATTCAATCAGCGAACAACGGGCACTCGGTCACAGAAAAGTTGGGCGGCCTCGGGCTGATTCTCGTCGTCGGCGCGTTCGCGCTCGCGATTTATTTCCTGCCGACGTATCTCGCTTACCGCGGCGGCGACCCGCGAAAGAATTTCGCGGCAATTGCGGCGTTAAATTTCTTCCTTGGATGGACGATTTTGGGTTGGGTTGTCGCATTGGTTTGGACGCTCTCGGACGAAGAAGTCGATGGTAAATCGCAGCCGGGTTATCGAGTGCGATGGTGAGGTCAACTCAAAGCGACGGGACGGAAACCAACGCGGAATGAGCTGAGGAAATGTACTGCCAATACTGTGGTTCAGCCATCGGTAACGACGCGCAATTCTGTGGGTCATGCGGTAGACGGCAGATTGCAGCTCCAGGCCCACGGAGTCCACTGGCTACTCCAAAGAAGGGAAACTGGATTACCCGTCATCCGATTTGGAGCCTACTTATAGCTTTCGTCGTTCTCGGACATCTTTTTGCCGGAGACTCACCTAAAAGTGAAAAACAGAACCTACAGGTGGAGGAAGCGCCCAAGCCACCAACGGACAGGAACAAGTATCTTGCCCCCGTTAAATGCGAAGAGGCGGTGACTGCCCAGCTGAAATCCCCCTCTACGGCAAATTTTGCTAGTTATTCCAGTAGACAGGTGACGGACGACGGGAATGGCAAATACTATGTCCGTTCCTACGTTGACTCCCAGAATAGTTTTGGGGCGCAGATAAGAACCGGGTTCCTATGTAAAGTGCAATGTGCTGGCGTTGACGCTTGTCAGGTTGTACAACTTCTTTTTGACCAGTAAACAGACCACAGCTAGGCTGTGCGAGCTGATTCAGGCGACTGTAACCATCGGGCGAGAGCAGTTTGTAAATCTAAATCTTCGAGCACAGGAAATTCGATGGCAAACTTCTGCGTCAAGTGCGGAATTCCGCTAGCAATCGGAAACCAGTCCGATTATTGCAACGAGCACGGCGGCCCGGCGCTCGCTCCTGATGCACAAGTTCGTTGCCCTTTTGTAGGGAGCTGATACTGGCTGGAGCTAAGAAATGCAGGTACTGCGGCGAATTCCTCTCGCAGAAACCTGCCCCGCCACCCCATCAAACTGTGACACCAAGTTATCCGATTGGCTCGATGTATTGCGCTCAGTGTGGCTATGTCGGGTCGCCGCGTGGGATGAACAAGGGCGAGCTTATTTTTGTACTTATTGTCTCCGTTTTCACTTTGTTCATTCCCCTGATGCTTTACCTTTTTATCCGCTCAGGGAACCGATGTCGAAGGTGTGGTAACAAGGGGCTACTCCCATTGGGGTCACCCGTGGCGCGCTCGGTTCTCGGAACGTCCGAAACCAGACGACAGCTAGTAACGGCCCAGCCCTTCCGAAGCGCGACTCTTACCGCCAAACGGAGAGAAAGCGTTGGATGGGCAGGCAGCGTCGGTAACTGGATGGCAACGCATCCGATTTTGACGATTTTGCTGCTCTTGTTTGTTGTGGGTGCTTTGAGCAGTTCGATTCTCAAGCGGCAGACAGAAGGAAGCTCCCAACTGTCATCTGGCACTCTGTCATCAAGTCAGGTTCAAGCAATCAGTTCGGCGAGGACACCTCCACCCAAATTTCGGGTGTTCAAATCCAAGCCTGATGAGGACACGACTTACATCGTGGCATTAGATACCACCGATGAGCAATTGAGGAGCCTACTCTGGCTTTTTAGAAAGAGAGTCAGAGCTGGTGAATTCAGGGAAATCGGAATTATGCAACCCACGGCGAAGCAGTGGGGCGAGTACGGATACAAATCGGGCATGCTAGCAATATATCGGGGCAACAAGTGCGTCAATGAAGGCTACATAGCAGAGACGGGAAAACTTGGTCCGTGCGGATGGGGCGAGCACAATGCAGCGTACTACCAATGGGGGATTAATGCTGACGCGAATAAGGACGATGCGGCAATCAGGGACAACAGCGGGAACCTGCTTCCCGTATTTGACTACAAGGACAACTGGCAGCCAGCCCCGAGGTAAGACTCAGTTCTACACCAATGAATTTTGGAGCCGACGCAATTGAGGCGGGGTGCGCCGGACGCTGACTACAAACTCCGCGCAAATACCAAATTCACCGTCCGTAATTTTGGCGTGCAGCGCTTTGCAGGATTACTGGGGATAAATTCTGGAAAGGACGTAGGATGCGCCTAATGTTTAGCCGGGGACTGGTATTCGGAATCGTTGCCATCCTCGGACTCCTTGCAGCAATGCGACCGAACGTGTTCGCACGGTACTTCCTAGCAAAATGGCAACGTGAACGACTTGCGGGCAGCATGAGCGTACTTTCGTGGACAGGTTGGATTATTTTTGGATTCTCTGCGTTCGCACTAGTAGTGACACTCATCGCGGATTTTCAGCAACGGTAGCTGCGATAAATCGTTTCGCGCGCCTTGCCAAAATTCACCGTCCGTAATTGGCGACGCAGCGCTTGGATGGATTGGGGGATGAGCTTTATGCGCCGCCACTCGTTAAAAATACGGACTATTTGGGAAACAGCGTGACGGGGTTGTCCCGCTCGAAAGGTGAATCGTCGGTGGCGTTGGGATACGCGAGCTTTGACAGACGTAATCGCGTGAAAAGTGCTTCGTATATCAAAATGTTTATGACTCCGAGTGTGAAACCACCGGCCAAGAACAATACGCATCCCGGAACAATGGCCAGCAAAGGAGCGTACTGGCAGTCCCGCCGAGACCACTGTCGCTTCTTTGCTGCAAACGCTAAGATTCGCGCCCAGAAGTAGACTCCAACCCCAATCGCACAATAGACGGCAGAAACGTAACCAAAGCGGCTCAGGAAATTCAGGTTGAGGTGCGGCAGGGTGATGAGCCAAAACGCAGCGGCATAAGATGCGCTTATTCCCGCAATTGAACCTAATCCTTGGCTCAATTCTGACCGTGACATAAGTCACCTCAATGCCTGCGGAATTAATAATATGATACATACACAAAGGTAAAAAAGCCAATGGCGTAGTGACAGAGCCACTGTGTCCGATAAGTAAGAGCAAATCGCACCAGCTTCGTTATTCCGTGGGTCGGTCGCATTCTGGATGGGTGGTGGCGAATTGCTGTTCGGGAAGATTATCGGAGCGAGCGCCTGTACTAGTTGATTCAGACCATCGGTCTCAAACTCGCAGGTAGACAATTGAGGCGCGCACGCCATCGCGAGGAATCCATGTTCGGACGATGGAGAATCGTCGCACTTTTGCTCGTTTGCTGTTTCACATGCTCCCTCTTTTACGTGTTCCTCATGGGAAGGTTTGTGGATGTTGTCGTGCGAGTCGTGGAATTCGTCGGCAGACTCGGAAGGAGGTAAGAAATCAGAGGCGTCAGCAGAAATCACTCTTTGCGGGTATCGCATCTCTGAACGCCTTGCCTAAACGCGCGCAGCTGCTACGCTAGCTGTTGACTGCTCAAAGCACGCAGCCCCCCAAAGAACGCCAGACGCATCCAGCAACAATCAGCGAGGATATTCATGGCTACCAGTTCTCTGGCGCACCCAGCCCCCTCAGCACCACACGTCAGCAACGTTAACTATCCTGTTCGCCCAGCAAAGTTAACAAAACCACCGGCACCAGCCAAAGCCGCCATCCAGCCTAAGCCAGCGAAAAAGCGGAGCCGAATACCGCCTATCAAACGAATCCGGGTTATGCAGCGGTATGCATCTGGAGAAAACCAAACAGCCATCGCGCGGCAAGAAAAGATAAACAGGGAGACTGTCGGAAGGATTGTCAAGAGCGAAGAGATGGAAGCGTTCACCGAGGAAATTCGGGAAAGCTGGCGAGCACTTTGCGAAGATGCGATTCAGTCGGTGCGGCGTTTGATAGCAAAAGATGACAAGCAGACTGTGTTCCGGGTTTTGGAGTCGAACGGAGTTGTCGCGCCGCAGGGGCAGGTTCAGAATTTCAGCCTTCGTCCTGAAACGAAGGCCACGGGCGATGCGCGAGTCAAGGAACTGATGGCAGCGTTCGCCGGAGTTGCGATTGAGCGAGCACGAGTGTTCAAAACTCCGATGCCGGAGCTAAATGAAATTGCGGAATTGAAAGGAATCAAATTAGATTTTGAGTTGGATGGCACGACTGATGAGACCGAGGAAGACGAAATCTAGAACAGGAACCAGCAAGCACCCAGTTCAATTTGGCTGGTTTAGGCTAACCTGCGAGAATGCCAACGGACGTGATGCGTGAAATCTTCTCTCCGTGAAATCTTGGCTGGCTCACACATTGCTGCAATCGCAATGGCGGTGCTTCTCCTCTGGTCAATTGACTGGGGGTTCCGAGCTTTATGGAGCCCGCTTTACCGTGCCGCGACTTTCTTGGTCACAGCGGTGGCGATTCGTGACGTTCCCTATATTCCTTCGACCCCGACTCTGGCCGACCGGCTCATGTTGGTCAGCACTTTATTTTATCTTTTCGGCGCTCTTGCATGTACCGCCGCAGCATGGCTGCTTTCCCGCTGGGTGTACGGTGTGGGGCTATTCCGCAGCTTGAGCAAGTACCGCGTGATACTGACGAGGAGCAATCATGTTTGAGCGATTGAAACGGGCTCTGGTGGAAAGCTATGTTGGTGCTATCGCGCTCGGGTACGCGCTCGCGCAGTGCATATTCCATTTCGTGAACATCTTTAGTTCTCCCATCGGGGCTTGGCTGGCGCGAAACGCATATCCTGAAATCACGCCGCGTGGCACTGGGCTGCCGGATTTCTTACTCAAATATGGAGTACCCGAATTCGTTAGATTCTCTCTGCTCCTCTTAGTTTGGTATTTTCTGCTCCGGTGGCTCTACCTTACTCCTCGACAAAAAGAGACATCGGGTCGCGCGTGAAGAATCGGTGCCCGCAGCGAATCCGCATGGCTAACATGACACTGTCGGTTGGGGGGGTAAATCAAATCAAGAAAGCTTCATGTCAATCAAATCATTCGGTCCCTGAGGCTTTGATGCGGGCGGCGGCGATGCGTCGCAATCGTCGGGAAGCGTCTCCAAGAATTGCAGCCGCCGCTGCGTGATGTTAAGAAATGTTAAAAAGAACGCCATCCAACCAGACATGACCAAGATTTCTTTTACCGGATACACGAGCCAGAACGGCTCACCCGCAATCTTAATTTTTGGTCCAGCTGGGTCGTGCAGGATTCCAACATCTGAATTGAGCGGATGGCGCATAAGCCACTGGTACGCAGTTGCCGGGGAGTCCGTGCTTCGTGTACGGGCGATTCCCCAGCAAGGCAAAGGTTCCCGCTCGTCATCGTAGATTGTGCCAGTGCGACACTGGTCAGCGGGAACGGCGAAGCGTACCTCGTACTCTATCCAGTAGGTCGTACGCCGATTGAGGTTTCCGGGCATGTCCTTGTTGCTCTTCACATCCTTTGCAGTCACCACACCCTGCGCAACCGGCCAGCTATGCCGGGCATGAAATTCCGAAATCACACTTGCACCGACAGAGATACTGCCGAGTATCCCAATCGCTAGGAAAAGCCGAGCGACACCACGCAGAAACTGAGCACGCCCCCGATTCGGCATCAGCTGAGCAAGAAAACCGATATCGTTTACACTTTGGGACAAGCGGACACTCGGGATAGACATAGATTCAACCCCGCTTATTCTATTCGTATCACTGCGTTTGGTGGCAGATTTAACCACGCCATGGTTGACAATGGTCGATTCGACATCGGTCTGCGCGACGCGATTATTGGCAAAGTCCGGGCTTGCAGCGACGCTGGCTGGTTAACAAGAAGCTGCGTGCCAGCGCGCGTAATGAACTCCCAGCTTGCGGCAGAACGCTTGAACGCTAGCCTCACTAATGGATTCGTCAATAAGCAGGGGAAGGTTAAAGGCATCGTACCACTGCATTAGAGCGTGGCTTTCGTCGTAAGCGTGTAGATGGTCGCAGGTTTCCGCGTCGGCGTGCCCCCGAGCTAATGCAGTTAGTTCATGGAGGAATCGCTCTGTAGCAAGGACATGAAACACACTCGGCTTAGGCCAGATTGTCCCCGGAGGCATCAACCGGCGTGCTGGAACGGCCCTGGATGCAAGCAGCGTCCGAACGTCCGATGAAATGCTAGTGCCCTCGAAGCATAGGTAGGTTGACGACGGCAGAATTTCGGTCAGCGCTGAGAAGAACCTTTCGGCGGTGCCGATGCCCGGTACTTCCCAACCAGGCACAAAAAGCGGAAGGCTTGGCATTGGTTCCACCTTTAGCCTCGCTAGCAGACCGGCTCGTCAAAAAGCGATAGCGATGTCCCGTGTCGCATCTTTCGTGGTTCGGATAGCGCGGGCAGTCCCTTCGCAGCCCACAGCTCGCGGAACTGACGAACGGTCGCAGGAGCATGCCCGCCGAAATGATTGTTAGCGTAAGCGAAAATCGTGACGCCGCGTCGCTGAACCTGCTGGCAGAAATCTACCCAGCTGGATAGTTTGTTCGTTCGGTCAATCACTGTTTTGCCCCACGTCTTCGTAATTTGCTCTATGCTTTTTCTGTCACCCAGCCAACGGATGTGCGTCCAATCTGTAGTGATGGGGTCGAACGATTCTGCGAGTTCGTTCGGCATCGGCATCCACTTCTTGTCTGCCAGCACGAGAGCAACTTTGTACTCTCGCAATAAGTCAGCCAAACGGTCGTTTAGCCACTGTTTGTTTCGAATTTCAACTGCGAGTTTGTATCCGCTTGGCGTCTTCTTAAGAAACGCTTTCAGTCGTGATAGGAACTGGGCGGGGGTAAGTTCGCTGCTGAAGTACGGAAACTGGAGCATCATCGCTCCCAGTTTGCCTTCCAAGTTGCTCATTGTCTGCACGAACTGTTCAAATTCACCGTCGCAATCAACCAGAACCTTATCGTGGGTGATTGTCTGCGGCACCTTCACAGAGAAAATAAAATCGTCAGGAGTCTTCTGCGCCCATCCCTTTACCGTGGTTGGAGACGGGCACGCGTAAAACGTGGAATCAATTTCAACGGTGTTGAAGTGCTCTGCGTAGTAAGCGAGATACTCAGCGGATTTCAATCCTTTGGGATAAAAAGACCCCGACCATCCCGCCGCTGTGAAAGATGATGTTCCGAGATGAATCCGAGGCGATTCCATCACGCTGGACAGTATACCCAAGCAGGTCTGCGAGCTAAACGCATCGAAGTGCTGCGCGAAAACTGTTAACAAGACGTGGAGCGCGGAAATCGGATTAGGTAACACCAAGCATTCAATTCGAGTTAGGCACGGATAACCGAATCGCGAAGCCACTGGCTACAAGCGCGGTGCTCACGTTTCCAGCCATCACACGTCAGCGCAGCTGGTTCGCAGGCTGCCAGAGCCTTCTGTACCACCGCAGCGAGCGCTCTACGAACGGGCACCTCGCACTGACTGTAGGTTCCGTACAGATGAACACTACGCCGAAGGAATCGCGGGCAGTCGGGTGTAGCCTCATCTCGTTTAACATGACTCTGCGAGTTCGCGCTGCGTGCATTAACGCGTTTAGTAGTAGCAAGACGCTCGAAAATAATGCGAATTGCCCCCATCCATTTCATGTTCATACTCGCACTGCCCTTTGGCGTCGATGGGAGCTCCAGTAGGACGAGCGGAAACCCCGTGCACTGGGCAGATAACCGATGGTCGCTGCGCATAAGCTAATGACGCCAAGCCGCCGAGAACTGCCATTGTTGCTATCGCACGTTTGATTTTCATTTCTGCGCCTGCCAAGAACGAGTGTGTTGCCGACTTCTTGGCCGAATCTTGAACCCGTGGTGCAGCCGTGCGAATGGTACCGTTTGTCCAACTCAGCAATACGAGTACAGCGATGAAGAGTCGAACGGAGGAAACGCATACTAAACCTGTTTTCAACGCAGTGCAGGGACTGCTCGGAGTCCGTGAGAAGTAAGACTCAACTGCCGCGATGCCGCGTGGCTGATGCCGAAACAACAGTGACCTGCTAACAAAACTATCGAGCCAGAGACGGTATTGCCCAAGTAATATCCACAGACGTACACTCAACCTGATGTCTCGGCGCTTAATCCGCTACGCGATATTGCTCGGCTTCATTTACGCCCTCGCCTGCTCACCGCTCACTCGCGCTCAATCACCGCAAAATTCGGCGCGATGTTCCCCCCGCTCGGTTATGAGCGATGATAAGGCTGAGTTGACCGGAGAGAAGGCGCTTCCGAAAGTCATTGTAGATTCTGTTGTTTTCGATGGCCCAACTTCTTTGCCCTCATCAATTCGCGAACAACTCGTCGCGGATTTGAGAGAACACTCAGCGCCTTCGGCAGGCACCGACTGGTTGGAAGAGTGGAGCGAGGGAGCGATGCGGGACGCATGGATGAATGAAGGGTTCTTCAAAATGACTTCGACAGCGAAGGCCCAAATTATTAGCAGCGATGCCACGGAGCAGCACGTTTCAGTTACCGTTCACTTGGACGAAGGGATTCAATATCACCTAAGGGACATTCGATTTGCAAAAAAGCTCGTGCCAGCAGCCGCAGAGCGCGTACAGCCTGATAGCGATGAAACCTCAGATAGCGTGCAGCCTAATCGTGATGAAGCCGAAGATAGCGGCCAGACCACGGTGCTTCCGTCACCCCCGAAGCTCGAATTTCATGAATTTGATGATACGGAGCATCTCGACGCTGATTTGATTTTCCCACCAGAGGAATTACGTAAACGTTTTCTCTTGAACGACGGAGACGTGTTGGATGCGAGCAAAATTAAACTAGGGTTGGATGCCCTTGACCATCTCTACAGTTCTCGCGGATATATTGACTTCGCAGCGAAACCCGAAACGATAACTAACGACAAGAGCGCAACGATTTCACTGATACTGGTATTGGATGAGGGTAAGCAATTCCGAGTGGGCAGAGTGGAAGCTTATAACCTTGACCCCGAAAAGGAAGCCAAGCTGAAGTCCCTGATACAGCCGGGTGACATCTACAATAGCGAGCCTTTCGGGGACTTCTTCAGAAAAAACCACCTTCCCTTTATTTCTGTACTTAAGCAGAACGAAGATACTGGAACGATAGACCTACAGTTTGGATATCCGACGACTTGCCCATAAGGCTTGCATCCGCGCTTAGCTCCATCCCCCAACGATTGCCGCCACAGCACAAGCCCGCATCTTCAATTCCGTACCCGCCCTTCTTTACAGACAAAAAGATTTGTTAACCAATCTCCGGTGAGCATCGCGATTGGGAGTGGGGCCGGGGAGACTTTTGTTATCCCAAATCGCTCGGCAAGACTGGTTCACAACAAGAATTTCTTAACCAAAGTTCAGGTGGGCATCTTCATTGCGGATGTGGGCAGGTTAACCAAACCTTGCCATCACATCCATCTTCAGGTAGCTCCTTTCCACGTTTCCCTCACCCAGCATCCCGTCGTTGTCTCCTCTACTGCAACTCACTTTACGACCGTACGCTAGATGCCGAATCCCCGCAGCGTGCCCACATAATCTTTTCATACAGCCGTGTTCAATCACAGCATCGTGGCACTTGTTCTGGCACCGCACGCTCACCCGCTTCGCCTAAATCTTTGCTAACACGTATGTGATTCGCCGATGTGTATTGGATAATCTAGATGCGCGGGGGAAATCCCGCGAAGCGAAACGGGGCAGAGTGGAGAAAATGGAACAAGAACAGCAGCCTACCTACGCGAGTGACCATCTGTATTTGGTGGCTTTCTTGACGTGCTCGGGTCACAACATCGTCGGGACACGACGCCACGGACATCGCGTGGCTTTTGAATTCGCGGAGACTCCCGAGTTGCTGGCGGATGTCGCCGGATTCATGGGTGGTGCTGCAATTCCTGCCCGGCAGTTTAGTTTTGAGGTGCTTAAATTAAAAAGGACGCTGAACGGAGGCTAATAAAAGTGAAAAAAGTGAAAATACATGAAGACCAAAGAGTGCGCAGTATCCAGTATTGAATCAGCCCGCGCGTTAACGCAGCGTGGATTCTTCGTAGTTTCGATACCAAGCAGAAATAGTCACCCCATCTTAGCTAACTGGCAGAATCTCCGGCTCACGCTGGACGATTTGGAGTTTCACTTCGCGGAGTCCGACGGCATCGGTATCTTGCTAGCTCCCAGCGGGCTCGCCGATGTAGACCTAGATTGCCGTGAAGCGATTGCTCCTGCGGATGTGTTCTTACCAGAGACTGCGATGGTGCATGGACACATCAGCAGCCGACGCAGCCATCGGTATTATCGTCCGACCAACATTCCCAAGAATAAATCGTTCTACGACCCACGTCAGGAGAAAAGCAAATCAGCGCGAGCAGTGATTGTGGAGCTACGAACAAACGGCCAAACACTCGTTCCGCCATCCATCAATCTTCGGACTGGCGAGCTGGTTGAATGGGATTGTGATGGCGAACCCACGAGCATAGATGGAGATGAGTTAGCTCGTGCTGTTGCACAAGTTGCGGCTGCGGCTCTGCTGGGGAGGCACTGGCCGAACGGCTCACGGCACTCCGCAGCGCTGGCGCTATCTGGAATGCTGCTACGGGCGCGATGGGCGGCTGATGATGTGGAACGCTTCATCTTAGCCGTCGGTTCCGCCGCTCAGGATGAGGAAACCAGTTCGCGGCTTCAAGACGTAGTCAGCACGGCGCAGCGATTCAGCACGGAGCAGCCTGTTACCGGAGGCTCCACGTTAGCGGAGCTTATCGGTGACGATATCGTTTCGAAGGTACGGGAGTGGTTGCAGCTGGAATCGCCGGTCATTGTTGATGGGTCCCTGCACCACACGGACATGGGCAACGCTCAGCGTCTTATCGAACGTCACGGAACAAATTTGCGGTACTGCTTTGACTCTGGGAAATGGCTGACTTGGAATGGCCGTTGTTGGGCAACGGACAATGACGGGCAGGTCGAACGCTTGGCGAAGGAGACGATTAAGTCCATGTATTGCGAGGCTGGCTGCTCTACCAATATTTCGGACAGGGGGAATCTCGCTAAGCACGCGCTTAAATCGGAAGCGGAAGGCCGTCTCCACGCGATGGTCAACCTTGCGAAGACTGAACCCAGCGTCCCGGTTAGCCAGTCCATGCTCGACGCCGACCCGTGGCTACTGAACTGCCAGAATGGAACGATTGACTTGCGCACCGGCAAACTTCTTGCCCATCACCGAAACAATCTTTGCACGAAGGAAGTTGCGATTGCTTTTGACCCGGACGCTCAATGCCCAACTTGGAGTGCATTTCTGAATCGCGTGATGGCGGATAACCGGGCGCTCGTCAAATTCCTTCAACGGGCAGTCGGATACGCCCTGACCGGAATGACGACCGAGCAGGTGCTTTTCTTCCTTTACGGAACTGGAGCGAATGGGAAGTCAACCTTCATTGAAACATGTCGGAATCTAGTCAGCGATTATGCTCAGCAAGCTGATTTTGACACGTTTGTGCCAAAGGAAAATGGGCACCCCCGCAATGACCTAGCGCGCCTAACGGGCGCGCGATTCGTTGCTGCCGTGGAAGCGGCGCAAGGACGGCAGCTCGCTGAGAATGTCATTAAGCAAGCTACAGGTAGTGACACCATCACGGCGAGATTTCTCTATCGCGAGTATTTTGAATTCACGCCGCAATTCAAACTGTTTCTGGTCGCGAATCACAAGCCTGTCGTTGTCGGAACTGACGAGGCAATCTGGCGGCGGATTAGGCTCATACCCTTTACCGTAACAATTCCACCCGATGAGCGGGACAAACAGCTGCTCGAAAAGTTGCACCGTGAACTGCCCGGCATTCTCGCTTGGGCTGTTCGCGGGTGTCTGGATTGGCAACGCGATGGGTTGGGCGAACCAGAAGCTGTTTCAAATGCCACTGCTGCGTACCGACGTGAGATGGATGTGATGGCTGATTTCATTGACGAGCATTGTGTCCTTGGCGAACATGAAACCGAAGACGCTGGGCTCCTCTATGAGAAGTTCAAGGAATGGTCTCTTCAGAACGGTGAGGGGGCTGCGACCCAGAAAAAGTTTGGTGCACAGCTCCGTGAACGGGGATTCGAAGCGGGCAAGAAGCGCGGAAGCCGCTGTTGGTTTGGGCTGCGGCTTCGTCACGTAGCCGAGGACGACTGATTGGACGGATTGGACGGATTGGACGCTTATTCCGACAAATCTCCTATAAGAAGAATTCTATAGCAGATTACCGAAACATCCGTACAATCCGTCCGATGCGTCCATTGCCCCGACCCGGATACCGATGATGTTGGCTTTGAACGAGCGTGGCTGTGTCCGGACCGATAGGGCCTAATCAGGCGTGAACGGGTACCATCGGATTGGAATAGGGGTTAGATGCGGACAGCTCAAATCTTTTGTTAACAAATGTCGGCTCCCGAGATTAGACGTGAACATCTCACATCTTTGTTAACAAGTATCCAGAACCGATTCGCCGCAGCCGGGGAACTACAGTAATACAAATAAACACAATTAATCTTTGACTTGTTACGGGAACTTTCTGGTGGGAAGAACACCGGGGAACGAGATGGAAGCTCGGAGATGATGCATGATGGAGCGATTTCTTCCAACACCTAAACCACGTCATGCTCAACAACCCCGAGCCCTCATCTTGCCTAACATCCAATTCAACCCGCTCCAATCAACTTTCTTCGGCTCTTCCATCTTGACTTGGTTTGCATCGATATCCTGCCCCGCCATCCGATGATTCGTTCCTCCTCCCCCTGAACTTTTTTCGTCCGGGATAATTTGGCATCTAGGGAATCTTGGTTAGCAAGAGGTAATCTTTGTTAACAAAAGGGGATTTCGGTTAACAAGGGAAATCTTGCTTAACAAGCCGGAATTCTGGTTAACAAGCATTCATAGCGCCACAAAGATTTGTTAACAAGACTTGGTTCCACCCCATAGTTTTGCGGTTTGGATGGTTTCGCCGAAAGAATTTTTCCATCATCGGAATAGTTGCATTCCCTTGGGAGCGCAAGTCCTAGCGCAATCTTGGAAGAATTCCAGTCTGGGATTTTCCAGCACGGGCGATTCTGGTAGTCTTCGGCACGGGCGATTCTGGTAGTCTTCGGCACGAGCGTTCGGTCTCCTCTGAACCTTTGGGGAGATTGGGCCCCAAACCGACGAAACATGCGCAGACGAAGAAGATTCGCTGGCGTCGTGAAACTGAAACCCTTCAGATTTTTCAAACGCAACATTGAACCACATCTTCGATGCATCATTCCGCACCAGCGCGACCACATCGGAATTGAGCTGTACCGTTTAGCGAGAGTTAAAACAGACATCGAAGTCTGGCAAAGCGTTGCACATGAGGGAATCTCGGTGAACCGAAAAATGGGGAATCAATTCAAGCGCATGGGTAATCATCTCGCAAGCGCCCGTGAGGATGTGGAGAAAGCGATAGCGTCTCTGGGCGAGGATGCGCGGGATTTCCTTGCGGATGACGTGGATTGGGATGGGATACTCCACAGGATAGACTTAGGACTGCAGTCGGCAGCTAATCTGCGGAAACTGGACGCCGCGATAATTCATCCTGATTTGCGTACAGATACGGAGAAAAAACTTATCCGCTCCGGCGATGAAGTCCAGCCACAAGGATATCCGGCACCGGGAGTTCACACTTCTAATTATTGGTTCATAGAAGAAGCCGAGCAATTGCTCCAAGGGTGCCACGACCCAAAAGGGCGGAAGCTTCACTTGGCAGATTCCCATCGCATCATTGCTGAATCGTTCTGTGCAGCTTTCGGCGAATGTAATTGGACTGCGGGACGCATCAAGTCTGCTCTCCGTCACATCAAGCTGCGTCCCCGACCAAAATATACCATGCATTATCCCGACACGCCGTTGACAGACAGCAAAGCCTTCGCCATCCCCGGTGCCAAAAACCGGCCTTCTTAGTTCCTGCCTGAAAATTCGTACCGCATAAAAAATCTTCCGTTCTGAAACAATTGTAGTCGTGACGTTCGAAGCGAGGAGTCACTCCGAAGATGTTTCGAACGCTGGATGTGGAATCTAGATGAAGCCGACATCAAGGATGGAAGCCGCCGCGAAGGCGCTTCAGCGCCGCTATCTAGAGGAGCGGCGCGAACTAAGCCGAGCGGGCAATTATGAACCAGTCCGCTGCGAAGCGAAGCTCGACCGAATCGTTCTCACAGCTAACGCCATCCCGCTCCAAGCGCTGTGCGGCATCCCCGGCTATCGAGCCAAACAGCCAAAGCGACTCTGGAGGAAACTTTACAGCGTCGTGAACCGAATTCGGGGCACCGGCAGCATTCGCGAAGTAATGGTCGAGTCCGTGCCTGCTGTGCGTTGGCTCGCGAGATACCGCATAACGATTATCCCTCGCGACGAAACCGGACTATTGCTCGAAGACTTCCGCTTCATTCTAGAACTCATTGCCGAGTTTAAGCTGGTGCTGATT
>Ga0206925_1066_pt1 | contig 22619 bp, 19 predicted proteins | sample Alteio_BWOrgHeat_62_FD_152944 | JGI IMG/M metagenome (GOLD analysis project Ga0206925, IMG submission 152944) | Enriched cells from forest soil in Barre Woods Harvard Forest LTER site, Petersham, Massachusetts, United States -... | ecosystem: Environmental > Terrestrial > Soil > Temperate forest >...
GTGGTACAACCGCAACCAGGCTGAACAGTTTTAAGCGCAACCGGTGTTTTGCCAATGTTTTAAAACAAAATTTATATTAAACCGGCCCCTTGAGATTTCAGGAGGCCGGTTTTTTTCTTATTTCTTGTTATGAAAGTAAGGGGTGAGTAACTCCAACAAGAATCCGAAATCCTATAAAGCCAATAACTCAATAACCTAATTTTATCGATAATGCTAAAGGCAATTTACTTAACAATTTTGGGACTCCTCATTTACGCCACTAACACTCTGGCACAGGCACCGACAGGCATCCCACAAAGCGCCAGTGTATCGCAGAAAACCAATGTTTTGAAATGGAAATTGATTAGTATTGACATGGGAAAGATACCGCAGGGTATGCCCGCGCCGGTTACTTTTGAATTTACGAATACCAGCGCAAAACCAGTAACCCTTGTATCGGTACAGCCCGGCTGCGGATGTACCAAAGCAAGCTATACAAAAGAACCTGTAGCGCCAGCCAAAGGCGGCTTTGTGAAAGCAACTTTTAATGCAGAAGGTGTGGGCAGATTCTCAAAAACTGTAACTGTAATTGCTGACAACAGCGAAACAGTGTATTTGACCTTATATGGCGAAGTAGTTCCTAACTTTGATAATAACTCCAAAGGAAAATAAAGAAAATCAAATTATTAACCAGTCGTTTTCGGTTTTATCCTAATCTCAATAATATTCCCTAATTTTGCCCGGCAAATAATCTTAATTGTTTGCGCCATGTTTTCTACTCCCGATAAATTTCTTGCTGAAGGTTTAACTTATGATGATGTGCTGGTTGTGCCTGCCTATTCACAGGTTTTGCCATACCAGACCAATCTCGAAACCCAACTTACCCGGAACATCAAAATTAATGTTCCTATTATTTCTGCAGCCATGGATACTGTTACAGGTTCTGAGCTTGCTATCGCCATTGCCCGAGAAGGAGGTATTGGGATCATCCATAAAAACATGACCATTGAGGCCCAGGCTGATGAGGTACGAAGGGTAAAACGATCTGAAAGCGGGATGATAAAAGACCCTATAACCCTGCACAAAGATGCACTGGTTTCAGATGCTTTGAAGATAATGAAAGACAACAAGATAGGGGGTATCCCTATCGTGGATGCAAACAACATTCTCGTTGGTATATTAACCAATCGCGATCTGCGTTTCGAAAGAAATATTAACCGTGGCGTGTCTGAAATAATGACCAAAGAAAACCTGGTAACAGCCCCTGAAAACACGGACCTGAAAGAGGCTGAAAACATCCTGAAGAATTATAAAATTGAAAAACTACCGGTCGTAACTTCTGACGGCCAGTTGAAAGGATTAATTACATTCAGGGATATTGAAAAATTAAAATCTCACCCTAATGCCTGTAAAGACAGTTTTGGAAGGTTGCGCTGCGGTGCAGCGGTTGGAGTTACTTATGATATTGAAGAACGAGTAGAAGCCCTGATGAAAGCAGGAGTGGATGTTGTAGCCATTGATACGGCCCATGGCCATTCGCAAGGTGTTCTTGATTCTATTCGGAAAGTAAGAAACAAATTCCCTGACTTGCAAATTATTGCAGGTAATGTCGCAACCGGAGAAGGCGCAAAAGCATTAGTTGATGCAGGTGCTGATTGTGTGAAAGTAGGTGTTGGCCCGGGATCAATTTGTACCACACGCGTTATTGCAGGTATTGGAATGCCGCAGCTCACAGCCATTATGTTATGTGCTGAGGCATTGCAGGGTACAGGCGTACCAATCATCGCTGATGGTGGTATTCGCTATACCGGTGATCTTGTAAAGGCAATCGCTGCAGGAGCCAGTTCTATAATGGCAGGTGGTATTTTTGCCGGGGTAGAAGAAGCGCCAGGCGAAACCATAATTTATGAAGGACGTAAATTTAAAACATACAGGGGCATGGGCTCACTTGAAGCCATGAAACAAGGCTCTGGCGACCGTTATTTCCAGGACCCGGAAGAAGAAATCAAAAAACTGGTGCCGGAAGGTATTGTTGGCCGAGTAGCATTTAAAGGATTGCTTGCAGAAGTTATGTACCAGTATATTGGTGGTCTCAGGGCTGGAATGGGCTATGCCGGTGCAGCCAATATTGCTGAGCTTCAAAAGGCTAAGTTCATTAAGATTACGCCAAGTGGTATCCGCGAAAGCCACCCGCACGATGTGTTTATTACGAAGGAAGCGCCGAATTATAGTCCTTCTTAGAAAGTCGTCAGGCATCAGTCGTCAGTCGTCAGAGCTTCGCGAGGAAATAGGCAAAGCCTGGCAGGAAAAATAAACGATTTATTTTTTTATATTTGTTTGAAAGAATAAAGCAGATGGATATAAATGAATTAAAACTATCATTGATCAGGAAAATTATTGACATAGATGACCCTGAACAACTGCAGGTTATCCATAATATTATTTCTCAATCCGGTGATGCAGATGCTATATATTACCAGAATGATGTCGAAGTAGTCATAGTTTCCGAGCCTAACGTCTCTGAAATATATGAGAAAAAGTTTGTTGATCCTTATCCTTTGACACCTGAACAAGAAGAAAGACTGTTACAAGAATTGGAAGAAGCTGAGGAAGACATTAAGGCTGGGAGGGTCATTTCACACGAAGACATGAAAATTTATATGAACTCGCTTTTTAATAAAAATGTCGTAGGGTAACATTATTTGGACCATTCATGCTCAAAAATCGATTACAAATATTAAAGAGTTTTTATCTTTAAGAATTCCAGAAGAAAAAGTTAAAAAGATTGTTTTTAAAATTTACGAAAAAACAAATCAATTAGAATCCTTTCCTTTGTCTGGTCCTGTTGAATCAATTAATAGTAATAAATCAAAAAAATACAGGTATTTGGTTATCAGTCACTATAAAATTTATTTTAGTTTAAGAAATGGAAATGTTTTCATTCAAACCATTTTCGATTGCAAGCAAAACCCTAAAAAATTAAAAAAAGCATTAAAAGAATAAAATGCACTTTTCCCGAAGGCAATCTAATCCATCATTAATTTTTTTACCTTTGCTATTCATTCAATAATCAATCATTATGGCACTCGAACTTACAGGCAAACTTATCAAAGTATTAAATCCACAATCAGGACAAGGCAAAAACGGAACTTGGCAAAAGCAGGAATTTGTCATTGAAACGGCTGATCAGTATCCTAAAAAAATATGCGTTACTGCCTGGAGCGATAAAGTGGATGACCTGAAAAAATATACCCTGGGCGATAACCTGAAAGTATCTGTAAACCTGGAGTCTCGCGAGTACAATGAAAAATGGTACACCGAAGCACGCGCCTGGAGAATTGAAGCTGATAACGGCCAAAGCTCAGGTGGAAACAGCGGCGGTAACAATCGGCCAGCTTCATCCTCATCATCTGATTCTAATGATTTTGGTTTTGAACCTTATACACCTTCGGCCAAATCAGGTGAAATCGTAGTAGATGATGATCTTCCGTTTTAATTGAAACTTCCGAGCACAGAAATCAGTTTTTATATTAAATCCTGATTTACAGGTTGCATATTTTGATAAAATCCGATGAAAACAAAACCTGTATTCATTACGCTTGCCATCATTTTACTTTTATTTAGCTGCCGCAGTGAAATAAAGGATGACCGTGTTTTGAAAGAAGCAGAACGTTCACTCGAAATTACCCTAGACTATATAAAACACGAGCGCCAGCTTCATGAGTTTGACCTTAATCGTAAAATCAGGTTTGCAAATAATAAGATAAACAGGATAAAATCGAAAATACCGGCTGATCCTGATGCCAAAATCAAAATAGCGACATTGCAGGCAGAAATTGCTGACCTGGAAAATAAATTAAAAGTGCTTATAGCCAATACGGATGCATCAACCAAACGTATTACAGATAAGTGGACAAAATATGACCAGAGCCTTGATGCGATGCTCAAAAACATGCAGGACTATTTAAAAGGCATCCCAATTGATAAGGATACCCTGCAACAGAAAAAAGACACATTGAAATAATTTTTTCTGGCTTTTAAACAAATCAGAAAGTTCTCTGTTGAAATAGTTGAATGAATATAAAGTGAGAGGAGGAAAGTTATGGAGGCATATTCGTTTCATTTTAAAGACTTGTTGGACAACAAGCATGGCGTAAACCACGAAATTTTTTACCCGGGTTACCAAATGGTTCATCACGAAGTGGAAGGCGAAAACGGCCTGATGCTTTCTGGAGAACCTAACAAAACCAATTTTCCAGAACATCATTTTACCTTACACCGAACAAATGATGTATTAGCCTGGATCGTAATGGTGCCATTGGAAAAAAGAATTGCAAAACTGGTAAGCAGGTTCATGTGCACAGAAGTTGATTTAATCCTTGCAGAAAAGATTCACATATTTATTGAAAATTTCGCAGGAAAAAAAGGCTTTCAGCGCCTGTTTGTACATACCAAACCTTCGGGGTTGGGATTTTACAGGTGCCTTGGCTTTCAGCATGATAGTGCAACCATGCAGGATGGTGGTTCAGCGATTTATGTGATGAAGAAAGAGATTTAGATCTCCCTTTTTAATGCCTTTTTATACGCAACTAATGCACGACCACGACCAAATTTAAGATCAATAATTGGTTTAGGATAGGCAGGAGTACCAAATTCAGTAACCCATTTTCTAATATAGGTACCTTTAATATCAAACTTTTTCGTCTGGGCATCAGGGTTAAATATCCGGAAATACGGTGCCGCGTCACATCCGGTACCTGCCGACCACTGCCATCCACCATTATTGGAAGCCAACTCATAATCAAGCAGTTTGGAGGCAAAATACTGTTCGCCCCAGCGCCAGTCAATGAGCAGGTGTTTTGTTAAAAAACTGGCCGTAATCATTCGTACCCGGTTATGCATATAGCCAGTAGTGTTCAGCTGGAGCATACCGGCATCCACGATAGGAAAACCCGTTTTGCCCTCGCACCATTTCTGAAAATGTATTTCATTATTGTCCCACGCTATCTGGTCATATTCCTTATGAAAAGCACCACTAACCACATGTGGAAAATGATACAAAATCATCATATAAAACTCCCTCCAAATCAACTCGTTAAGGAATACCGAGTTTAATTCTCTGGCGATTGCAGCTATGCGCCTGATGCTTACCGTACCAAACCGCAAGTGCGGGCCTATACGCGTGGTGCCTTCTATTCCAGGCAAATCCCTGGTTTCATGATAATTTCGAATAAGGATTTCATCTATTTCAAAAGGAGGGATCTTCAATTCACTTTCTTCAAAACCAAAGCTTTGTAGCGCTGGCAGTGGGGTCGGTTTTATTTTCAGGAAATTGTCAAGATATTTCTCAACAGGATATTCCTTTACATAAAAATCAGTTAATTTTTCTTTCCATTTCCTGCTGTATGGCGTATATATAGTATAAGGCTTGCCATCAGGTTTCAGGACTTCATTTTTCTCAAAAATCACCTGGTCTTTATACGTGTGAAAAGGTATTTTGTGTGCCAATAATAATTGCTGAATTTCTGCATCTCGGGCTATGGCTCCGGGCTCATAATCGTGATTTGCAAATACTGATTTAATCTTGTGCTCCCTTATTACTTTTTCCCAGGTATCAATTGGGGTGCCATGATAAACCCGAATTGAACTGCCTTTTTTTGCCAGTTTTTCGTGGAGGCTTTTAAGGGTCTCATAGATAAACGATACGCGGGCATCATGCTTATTATCAAGTCTATGCAGTATATCGGTATCAAATATAAAAATGGGTAAAACAGGTAGGCCACTTTTTAGGGCATGGTACAATCCTGCATTATCTTCCAGTCTCAGATCACGCCGAAACCAGAAAACAGAAACAGGTTGCGCATCATTTTCATTTGAATTCATACAGAGATTTATTCTTCCGTACTATCTTCCTCTTTCAGCGTAAGTATCTCTGTTTCTCCTATTACAAGAACGGTTTTATCCTGCGGCAATTCCTGCACATCTCGAAGTTTCCTGTTTATGACTCGAGTTCTACCCTCTGCCTGGTCAATAACATTTGTTGCTTCTTCCAGCTTCTTTTTTGTTTTGGCGAGTACTTCTCCAAATTTTCCAAATTCAGTTTTCACGGAGCTAAGCAATTCCCATACCTCGCTTGATCTTTTTTCTATGGATAAAGTCCTGAATCCCATCTGCAAACTATTCAATATTGCAGAAAGGGTGGTCGGCCCTGTAATGATGATCTTGTTTTCACGTTGCAGTGATTCAAACAACCCTGGCGTTCTAAGTACTTCTGCATAAAGGTTTTCAAAAGGCAGAAACAGGATGGCAAAATCAGTAGTATTTGGGGGATCGATGTATTTATCACGAATATCGGCCGCTGATTTTTTTATATTTCTGGTAAATGCTTTTCTGAATTCTTCAATGGCTTCAATATTCCCAACTTCATAAGCTTCCATCAACTGCTGATAATCTTCAGTAGGAAATTTAGAGTCTATAGGCAGCCACATGATCTTATCATTATTCCCGGGAAATTTTATGGCAAATTCTACCAGTGCGTTGCTATTCTGTTTGGTCTTCACATTCTTTCCATATTGTTCAGGTGTAAGCAATTGCTCCAGCAAGTTTTCAAGTTGATATTCTCCAAGCACACCGCGGGTTTTAACATTGGATAGTACCTTTTTCAAATCGCCCACGCCTGTTGCCAATTGTTGCATATCGCCAAGCCCTTTATGCACAGCCTCAAGCCGTTCACTTACCAGTTTAAATGATTCGCCAAGTCGGGTTTCTAATGTTTTCTGCAATTTTTCATCCACCGTTTCACGCATCTTTTCAAGCTTGGCAGCATTATCATCCTGCAGGGATTTTATGGATTTTTCTACAGTTCCGCTCATTTCTTTAAGACGCTCTTCGGTTTTGGCATTCTGCGCATTCTGGTGGTTTATGAGATCGGAAAAACTCTGTCTTTGCCATTCAGAAAATCCAACAAGTGTGGTCTTTAAATCGGTTTTTACAGATTCCAAAACTTCTTTCAATTCCTTGCGACTATCTTTAGAACTGGTGAGATTTGTCTCCTGGAATTCTTTAAGTTTTCCTTCGAACGTTTCCGTTAGTTTCCCAAGCTTGTTATCAATGGTTGAATTAAGCTGAATGATATTGTTTGAAAAGGAATCCCCAAAGTTTTTCAAGGAGGATGAAAGTTCATCCCTCGAATCCCGGGCGGATTGATTTAACTCAAGCCTGTTGGTTGAAATCTCCTGCTTAACGGAAGTTTCAATTCGTCCTATTTCAGCGTTGCCGGCTGAACTGTTTCCCTTAAATAGGATGAATAAAAGAATTAAAATTACTACCCCCAGCAGGATATAGACAAGTATCATGATAAAAGAATTAGCTACCAAATATACCTATAGCAATTACAAAACAGGTATTTTGAAAAGGTTATTTGGTCTTTTAAATAGAAATTATTTCAACAAAGACTGCGCATACCCAAATACTTTCTTAAGTGTATCCGTAACCTGGAAATTGCTACTTGTCCTTATCTTTTTTTCCTCTTCGGCTATTTTTATAAATACCCCATCCAAAGCCTTGTTGGTCACATATTTTACAAGATCTGTTTCGACATGTTTTACAAAAGGAAGCTTGTTATAAGTAGTGGTAAGCTCTGCCCACAATTTAGTGGCATTTACTTTGTCGAGAGATGTTTTAATCACCGGAGAAAATGCAGTGTACAATGCGCCCGTCGTTTTACCTTTAAAATACATGGTCGCAGAATTATCAGGGCCGAGCAGTATGTTTTTCGCATCCGTCAGATTCATACTTGTAATGGCATTCCCAAATATTGGTGCAGCTTTAATGGCAGCATCTTCAGCACCGTGATTCATAGTTGCAATAAACTGGTCTACTTTAGCGCCCATACCTACCTGCCTTAATTTTTGTTCAACAGTGGCGGCCTCAGGGGGAAAAGGAATTTTTACAAGGGGATTGTTTAAGTAACCGCCATTCTGGTGCAGAACATTGGCAGCATTAGTGGCTCCTACCTGTAGCGCTTCTTTAAGGCCATTAGCGATATCTTCATCTGATGGTACTTCTATTTTATTTTGATATGATATAGATTGAAAAACGTTTTTATTCTGACCCAAACCATGTGGATCGAGCGGAAGAGTAGTGCCGAATGCGGAAGCACTAAATGCAAGAATTGCGATACTGAAAATGAACTGTTTCATATTTTGTTGTTTTATTATTATCGTTCTGCAAAAGAATAGCTTTTTTCGATTCTGACCACTAATTAAATTAAACTTTGGTCTTTGGTCTTTGATAATGTTTATGCTTCAGTGACTATGCAATTCTCAGGCCAATTCGAATTGACTCTTTGTAATTGGGTCATTTTTAAACAACTAATAGGAAATAACTAAAAAAATGAAAGCCGTTCAAGAAATGATTTTAACTTGTCTTTAGCTATCCTATCTTATTACCAGCCAAAAAACACAGCGGTGCAAAATAGTATTACGAGGCTCAAATATATGAATGGTGGTACTGACTCCTGATGCCTGACCCCCTGATGCCTTTTTACACCCCCATAAACTCCTCGCCTTCAGCCTCTGGAGTTTCTTTTCCACCAGATTTTGCCATGCGTTCGTTTACGTTTTCACGGATCTTGCCGGCCAGGTTGCGAATTTCGCCAATGATCTCTTCACCTTTGTCAGATGTAACCAGATATGCCACGGCAGCGCCTGCGGCTGCACCGGCTATAAATGCAAGTATTAACCTTGATTGATTTCTCATTTTATCTTTGAATTTAGATGGCAAAGTTACGTAATAGACTATTGAACAATTTAATTTCAGCTCATAATATTTGATTTTGGCTGTTTTGGCAAGCCCTTATTCTTGCCAATTCCTGATTTTTCACTAAATTGCCTATCTATTTTACCGGATATGAATTTTAAGAATTTTTTGAGAAGTCCTTTTCTCATTGCATTTGGCCTGATCCTTTTAAGTCCTAAAACCCATGCCCAGGGCATGAAGTTTTTTGAAGGAACCTGGGATCAGCTAAAAGCAGAGGCTAAAAAACAGCATAAACCTTTTATGGTAGATTGCTATACCAGCTGGTGTGGCCCTTGCAAAATGATGGCAACCAAAATTTTCCCTCAAAAAGAAGTCGGGGATTTTTACAATGCCAATTTTATCTGCTATTCCCTTGATATGGAAAAGGGTGAAGGCCCGGATGTTTCAAAGACCTATGGCGTAAAGGTTTACCCAACCCTAATTTATTTTAATCCGGAGGGTGAAATGATGCACCGGGTATCCGGAGGATTGCCAGCCAATGATTTGCTTGAAGAAGGCCGGATGGCACTTGACCCGCAAAACAATTTTGTGGGCCGTATTAAACGTTTTAACGCCGGGGAAAAAGATACTGTTTTTCTGCTTGAGCTGATTGCACTCGCCCGTTATGCTGATGATGATGTTCTTGAAAAGGCACTGAATACCTATTGGAATGTTGTGCCCGAAAAAGACTTGTATTCAAATGTAAACTGGGAGCGGTTTAAGATCCTGGACAACAATATCAATTCTCCTGAATATTATTATGTTAAAAGCCATAAAGCAGCATTTTCTACAAAATACGGGGAAGACGAAATAACCAAAACCCTGCTTGAAAAAGCGGCCTACAGTATTCAGCGCGCGGCAGAAACCGGAAATGAAAAACTGATGAAACAGGCCAAAGCCATTTTGGATAGTTCTAATATGGATGATGTTGTAAAATTTGCTTCACAGGGCGAACTGATGTTTTACAAAAGTACCGGTGACATAAAGAAATTCGGGATGCTTGCCAGGAAATACGTCGATAAATATGCGAAAGATAATGCCGATGAACTCAACAATATGGCCTTTGAAGCAGCGACAGGAAATGATGATACGGAGCTGCTGCATGATGCGGAGAAATGGTCGGAGCAGTCTATTAAAATCAAAAAAGGATATGCCAATATGGATATCTATGCACATATCCTCTACAAACTTGGCAAAAAAGTGGATGCTGCAAAAACTGCCAATGAAGCATTAGCCATTGCTCAACAAGAACATGCTGATCCCAAATCTACCAATGAGTTGCTGGAGAAAATGAAGGCGGAGAAATGATGAGGCAATGTGATGATGAGATAATGAGATAATATGCTAAAATTGGGGTCCTGATAAATCACCATGCTATCAATTCCTGATTCTGCAATTGCCTTATCTTTGCAACCATAATACAGAAAAAAACAAAAATGAAATTCGCAACAAAAGCCATTCATGCAGGGCAGGAGCCGGACCCATCTACAGGTGCCATTATGACCCCTATCTACCAAACTTCAACCTATGTACAGGAGGCACCCGGCAAACATAAAGGCTTTGAATATGCGAGAACCCAAAACCCAACCCGCCTGGCGCTGGAAAAAAATATTGCTGCATTGGAAAATGGCCAGTTCGGTTATTGTTTCGGCAGTGGCATGGGCGCTATTGATGCGATTGCAAAATTGTTGAAACCCGGCGATGAAGTGGTGGCCACCAATGATCTCTACGGCGGAAGTTATCGGATTTTCACCAAAGTGTTTGAAAGATACGGCATTAAATTTCATTTTATTGACCTGAGCAATGCGGATAATATCGCACAATACTTAAACGAAAATACAAGGATGGTTTGGGCAGAAACGCCAACCAACCCGATGCTGAATATCATTGACTTACATACCATTAAAAAACATATTGGCGACCGGAATATTATTTTCGCGGTTGATAATACCTTTGCCACACCGTACCTGCAACGTCCTCTTGATATGGGTGCGGATATCGTGATCCATTCTGCTACCAAATACCTCGGTGGACACTCTGATGTAGTGCTGGGTGCAGTAGTTTGTAACGATCCTGCCCTCGCGGAACAAATCAAATTCATGCAAAATACATGTGGAGCCGTATGTGGCCCACATGATGCATTCCTGGTATTGCGCGGTATTAAAACCCTGCATGTTCGGATGGACCGGCATTGCGAAAACGGGATGAAGATTGCCAACTACCTGGTGAATCATCCTAAGGTTGCGAAAGTTCATTTCCCGGGCCTTGCTTCGCATCCCAACCATGATATAGCTGCACGCCAAATGAGTAAATTCGGGGGCATGATGTCATTCTCTTTAAAAGGAGACAAATATGAAGACGCGTTGACATTGTTAACCCATACCCATTTGTTTTCATTAGCCGAATCTTTAGGTGGTGTAGAATCACTGATCGGGCATCCTGCTTCCATGACCCATGCTGCCATCCCGAAAGAGGAACGCGCCAAAACAGGTGTAGTTGATTCTTTAATTCGCCTCAGCGTAGGCATAGAGGATGTTGATGACCTGATTGCTGATTTGTCTGCTGCCCTGGATGCAGTAGCGTAACATTTCATATAGTATTATTTTAACCAGATTGGGTTTTGCCTCATTATAAGGGCATTATGCAGCCCATTCGACTGATCGGGAAAATATACTTATTTTTGCGGGTTCAAGATGATTGACCATGAAAAAATTATATATTTTTCTGACAAGTATCTTGTTTGCTTTTTCTGCGTTAGCGAACAATAAACTGCCCCAAACCGGTATCGCCAGTTATTATGGGGATAGGGCCAACCACAGGCTCACTGCTTGCTATGATCGCTACTGTAAAGACAGTTTTACCGCAGCCCACCGTACCCTTCCTTTTGGAACTTACCTTAAGGTAGTGAACCTCAAAAATAATAAATCTGTAATCGTCAGGATTAATGATCGCGGTCCCCGTGGCAGGCACAGGATTATTGACTTATCAGGTGCTGCGGCCACTGTTTTAGGCATGCGGGGTGCAGGCCTGGCAAAGGTTACTATTAACAGGGCTACAAATGAGGAAATTATTGATTTTCAAACTAGAATTGTCGATTCTATTAACGCTGCTAAGGCTTTGCTGATTGACAGTTGTAATGTTATAACTGTTAACCCTACCATGCCGCCGGCCTTTGCTTTGAGCAACAGTAACGCTGAAAGTTTTAAAATCCAGGGAGGTGCATTTCACACCAAAAAAAGCGCTAATAAAATCAAAAAATACCTGGAGGATAATAACGTTAACCCGGTAGTCATCAAATACAAAAGAACCCGTAGGCATAAGTTTTATAAAGTGATGATTGGCCCTGTAAATAGCGATGAGAAAGAAAATGCGTTAAAGGTTTTGAAAAAGAAAAGGATTAAGGGATTAGTGATCAGAGAGTAGTATCTAATCTAAATTATTACTTTAGTAAAGTCTCAACCCAATTTGGTGATTTATTAATTAATATGGATTGAGGACACAAAGGTAGTTTTCATAGAAAAATATTTTTACAGCATCATAAGAAATTTGAAAAGGTTAAAATCAAATTTGTCCCGACATTTGCCGATAAAATCATTCCCGTAACAAATGAACCTACCCGACCCGAAATACTTCACCGAATCTACTCAAATCATTAACGTAAAAGCAGACAGCTGGGATGGGCCCGTGGCTAAAATGCAATGGCTTGAAAGAGTAAACCCGGAAGATGATTGGAAAGCGATTTCTGATCAGTTTGATGTGGTAGTTGGTAAAAGGGGACTTGCCTGGGGACAAAATATTTTACCGGTACCAAAAACTGCTGAAGATCTTAAAAAAGAAGGGGATATGAAAACTCCTTCCGGGTTGTATGGTTTGTGTTTTGCTTTTGGATATGCACCAAATCCGCCCGAAAGAATGGCCTGGCCATACCTGCCTATTGATGAAAATTTTGTGGGTGTGGATGATCCAAAATCAAGATATTACAACTGCATTGTGAATCAAAAAACATTGCAGGACCATGACTGGAAAAGTGCCGAAACGATGTACCGTGCTGACGGATTATACAAATGGGGAATAGTGATTGACTATAATTTCGGGAATGAGAAATATACATCTCTTCCTGCATCATTCTCTCCTTCTCTTTCTGAAACTGGAGCCGGTTCGCAGATATTTTTTCATATCTGGCGGGGGGAAGGACAGGGAACGGAGGGCTGTATCGCCATGCCTGAGGAAAAAATGCTTGAACTGATGCATTGGTTAAGAGGAGATCTAATGCCTCTTGTTTGGATTCACTAAATAATGTTATTGCTATCAATCTTCGTAAAACCATTTACCTGCTTTATTTCCCGAATAAGTTTAATAGTAAACAACCTAAACGGAGGAATTGTATTAGTTTTGTTATTTCCATTTTTAAATATGGGATTTTTGCCTTGCCAAAATAATTTTAAATTATTATCGTTTAAACAACTGATGATCAATACTTGCATATTTCCCGGCTTCAACATAAGCAGTACCTCCAAATCATTCAACTTTAGATGTAAAACACTAATATTGTGTTCTTTATTAGTTATATTTGACACAATCAGTTTTGGAAAACCTTTAATGCCGCCCGACGATCAGGCACCTATGAAGGAGGAAATTAATGATCCTGCGATTCATACGGTTCAATTCACAAAATCAGGTCTCAGTAACTCATATCCAATCTTACAATTAAACAGTCAGCAGGACCTGGTGAGCCTTCAATTTGATGTACTGGGAAACGCCTCTTCAAAGAATTATCAGTTTACAGTAGTTCATTGTGATGCCGATTGGCGGAAAAGCGCGATGCTGCAAAGTGATTATCTTGATGGATTGTATTCAGATTTTATAACAACTTATACTTTTTCATCAGGCACATATGTGCATTATACCCATTATGTTATAAATTTTCCGAGCAGCAACATCCATGTAAAAATTTCCGGTAATTATATGCTGAAGGTATTTTTGGATGATCCGGAAAGACCGGTCCTTACCCGCAGGTTTTATGTTTTTGACCAGCAGATGCGGGTTGGCGGCACAGCCAAGCGGGCAACCTACTCAAAATACAGTGATACCAAACAGGAAATTAATTTTACCATAAATACCAATGGCATCTCTCTTTTTGACCCTTTTAGCGAAATAAAAACCGTCATTAAACAAAATTGGCGGTCTGATAATGAAATAACTGATCTGAAACCTACTTACATCCGTAACCAGCAATTGATATACGACTACCAGGAAGGGAATCTTTTTGATGCCGGCAGCGAGTTCAGGCCTTTTGATACCAGGGATGTTCGCTATAAAGGAACAGGCGTTCGAAATATAACTTTTGATTCCCTTTATAATGCCCTTCTCTACCCTGATGATGATCATTCATATACAGCTTATAATACAGTAACAGACCAGAATGGCAGCTTTACGATTACTGATGCAAGCAATGGTGATGCAAGTTCTACAGGAGATTATATTATGGTCCATTTTAACCTGGCGCCCACCTATCTTGATGACGGCAAAGATATCTATGTTTTCGGAGGGCTCTCAGATTGGCGGCTTGAGAGAAGATTTAAGATGGAGTATAATAAACGATATGGTTATCAATGCAATGTGTTGCTAAAACAGGGTTATTATGATTACCAGTATGTAAAGGTTAATGACGGTAAAATAGACCCGAGTGAATTTGAAGGCAACCATTGGGAAACGGAAAACAACTATACCGTTTTTGTGTATTACCGCCCGCCAAGTATGTATGGCGATTTGCTTGTTGCCGTACTCAGACTAAATACAGGCCTGCAAAAATAATCCCTATTTTAAGACAAGGTATTGACTCACATCTACATCACTGTCAACCTCGTTGTCAAATAACAAGAGATCAGACAACTGTTTTGCAAAATAGGGAGCAAGCAATACGCCTTTTGTCCCCATCCCATTCAAAATAAAAACATTAGCCATATCCGGATGTCTGCCAACGATCGGACGACGATTTTTAACAGCCGGCCTTATTCCTGCTTCATGATTCACGATTTCAAAGGATAAATCGGCAATGTCTTTTAATTTAGTAATCAGATCTTCGCGTCCTTTCGGTGTAGGGGTGGTTGTCATATCATCCCAGGCATAGGTTGAACCAAGCTTGAATATATCATCCCCAACCGGCACCAGGTAACCCCCTGCCATTAGTACTTTATCTGGATTTAATCCCGGTATTTTCAGGGTAAGTATTTCCCCTTTTGCAAGATTAAAAGGCAAGTCAGGAAATAAAGGATTATCAATAGCCTTATATCCTTCACAAAATATGATATTGTCCGCATGAACATCTTTCCATTGGATGCCTTCGGGGTTAATGATAAGGTCATTATAATAAAAATCTTCTTTAATAAATGCATCCTTCTTTTGCAAATATTCTCTGAATGAACCAATCATTAATGAGGTATCAACAAAACCACCTTCTTTAATTTCGCAAGTTGAATATTTAGCCTCCTCGGTAGCGCTGTAAAATCCTTCAATATATGGCTTGTTTTCAATGGTTAATGATCTGTCATACACCATCTTTTCTTCATTGCCCGAGAGGATTTTGATGATCGGTTTTTTGAAATAGAATTTCCTATCCAAAAGCTTTTCCATCGAAGGATAAACCTTATCAGCATAGGGAAGTAATTTTTCAATATTCCACGATCTTACAAATCTGCGTCCTGTTACCGGGTTAAATAAGCCTGCTGCCACCATTGACGCAGAAATTTCCCCGTTATCAACCACGCAAACAGATTTGCCTGTTTCTAAAAGATGGAAGGCCATCATTGTGCCTGCAAGCCCCTGGCCAATAACCAGGTATTCTACTTTTTTAATCATCACATTATCTCATCATCACATCATCACAATGATTAGTATCCGAATATCTGCTCAAGCGACAATTCTTCTACTTTTCCATATTTCGACAAGTCAGCTACGTTGATCTTTTGTTTGGATGCTAAAACGCAATAGGTATATTTCTTATCCTCAAAGTTTTCTTTATGAAACTTCTCAAGGTCCTTCATACCCAGTTTGCCGATATTGTCGTAAATATCCTTCCGTACATCATGGTCATTCCCCATACGTTGGGCCTGGTCAAAATTCATCAGGATATCATTACGGATAATCCGTTGCGCTTCCAGCTGGCTTTTAAGGCCGCGTTGAGCATTCTCCATCAGTACATCCGTTTCTGGCATTGTCTGCAGCAAATCATTCATCCCGGTTATGGCTTCATTCAGTTTATCTGCCTGGGTTTGGATAAAGGCTGTCGTAAAGAAAGGATCATTTCTACGGCTTGGCGTTTCATAACGTGATGTAGTACTGTAAGCCAGGGCCTTTGATTCCCTTAAAGTCTGGAACACAATAGAACCCATGCCCCCGCCAAAATATTCATTGAACAAAGAAGTGGTTGGCAGTTCTTTCACACTATATGGATCCGCTTTGGCTACCCAATAGATATTAGCCTGTACCATATCATAGTCCGTAAAATACACCTTGTTCTCGGTATTATTTTGTGCGGCAAATGGATAGGCGGCAGGGTAGTCTTTCAGCACATCAGGTGTTTTGTGCTTTTGATCAAGAATCGCCGAAATATTATCTGCTTTCTCGGGTCCATAATAATAAACCTTATGTTTAAATGAAGTCAGTTCTTTGATATATGCTACCATATCTTCTGCTTTCAACTTTTTCAACTCCTCATTGCTGAGGTTATTGTTGAAAGGGTTTTTCGGGCCATATTTGGCATAGAAAACCATACCCCGGTTCAGGATCACATTCTTATCCTTTTTCTGGTTTTCGCGTTCCTGTATAGTGTTGGAAATAAGGGCGTCCAGTGCTTTTTGATCTGGTTTGGCATGATGTAATAATTCTTCAAACAGAGATAAGGTTGCCTCGAAATTTTCTTGCAGACCAGATAGGTAAATATAGGTCCTGTCCATGCCGGCTGAAACGCCAAAACTGGCAGCCAGTTTATAAAAGGCCTCGCTTACCTGGTCAGCCGTATATTTATCCGTACCTACAAATTGAAGATAACTGGCGGCCATAGGCAAGCGGGTATCATTGTCCTTACCCATATCCAGGAAATAATACATGGTAAACCTTTCATTTTCTGTATTTTTCAGGTAGTACAATGGTACTTTATGGTTGAGGTCAACTTCCTGTATCTGTTTTTTATAATCGAGAAAGACCGGTTGTATCGGTTTGGCCGCTGCATTCAAAATACTTTGTGCAAAAGGTGATATATCATTCCTGTTTATAGTTACCTGGGTTATTGGTGGTTTCTGTACTTTTATGATATTCTTATCTTCCCCTATTCTCTTATATACAATTACATAATCATTTTTATACCATTTGTTTGCAAAGTCAACCACTTCCTGCTTGGTTACTTTTTTAATGTTCTGATTTTCTGCAATCACATCTGCCCAATGTCTGCCTGTTACAAAAGCATTCATCAAAATAAAAGCACGCGTGCCGCTATTCTCCTGCTTTTGTATTTCATCCAGTTTCATATTATTGATAATTGCTGTGATCAGGCTTTCGTCAAAATCGCCTTTTTTCAGCTTTTCAACCTGGCTCATCAACAGGTCTTTTACATCCTCGAGTTTTTGGTCAGGTACCGGCTCGCCTGAAATTACCTGGTAACTGTAGTCTTTAAATGTTTCCTGGTAAGCTGATGCATCAAGGAGCTTCTGGCTTTTTACGAGATTAATATCTATCAACCCCGCTTTATGATTATATAAAAGTGAATTTGTAATCCGTAGCATCATGGCATCATGGGTACCCGCGCCTGGAAAACGGAACGCAATATCCACTTCTTCTGCTTTGGGTCCAATAACTGTTTTAATGGTCGGCTGGCTCTTTTCGGTTTCAGGCGTAAAACTGAACCCCGGCACCGGTTTAGATGGCAGCTGTGCAAAATATTTGTCAACCAGCGCAATGGTTTGATCAGGATCAAAATCTCCGGCCATAATCACCGCCATGTTATTAGGTACATAATATTGTTTATAATATTCCTTAATAGCTTTAAGCGAAGGGTTTTTTAAATGCTCTATGGTACCAATGGTAGTTTGCGTACCATAGGGATGGTGCTGGAACAGGCCCGACATAAGGGCTTCATCCACTTTTACGTCATCATTATCCAAGCCACGGTTTTTTTCTTCATAAACGGCTTCAAGTTCTGTATGGAAAATACGGAATACCGGGCTTCTGAATCTTTCTCCTTCAATCGTAAGCCAGTTTTCGACCTGGTTTGAAGGGATATTATTGATATACACTGTTTCCTCAACTGATGTAAAGGCATTGGTACCCGTAGCCCCGATACTCGTAGCCATTTTATCATATTCATTGGCAATGGCATAGTGTGCTGCAATGCCCGAAACTGAATCTATTTTTTTATAGATTTCAGTCCGTTTGGCCTCATCCGTAGTATGGTTATATTCCTCATACAGCTGGTCTATCTGGTCGAGATATACTTTTTCGGTCGCAAAGTCTTTGGTGCCATATTTATCTGTCCCTTTAAACATCATGTGCTCCAGATAGTGCGCAAGGCCGGTATGGTCTGCCGGGTCATTCTTGCTTCCTGCCTTTACCGCGATAAAAGTCTGGATCCTGGGCTCGGCTTTATTTACACTCAGTATTACCGTCAGGCCATTGGCAAGGGTATAAAAACGGACCCCAAGCGGATCGTTTTCTACGGTAGTATAGGTGTATTTATGATCAGGCGAGGTTTGCGTTGTTGTTTTTTGGGCAGTTGCTTCTAATGTCATTGCAGATAAAATAATAGCTGTTAAAATTATTGTTTTCATTCCTTTACGGATTTAATTCGCTTTTGTCATTTGTATGTGGCATTCTGATCAGTAAAGACACAGACCGGGGAATTGGAAACAGACAAACTGAGAATTCAGAACAAGGGACAAAATTACGTAATAAAGGGTTCCCTTTTTCGGGCAGAAATTTCGTAGTGTTGTATGCCAGAACGAGAATAACGAAAGCTTATGAACTTTCAGCTCTCCTCACTCTCTTTTCGCTCTTTCTATTACCCCACCGGTGCAAAATGCGCCGAAAAATGCCTTAAAAAATGAGGCTCTGATATGATATCATAGCCTTTTACATTTTTTCGGTTTTTGTATATTTCCTGGAATACTTCAATCACATATTCGATATGACTCTGGGTATATACCCTTCTCGGTATGGCAAGCCGTACAAGTTCCATGGTATGTGGTATCAAGTTACGGTTATGGTCGTATTTGCCAAACATCACGGAACCAATTTCAACAGCCCGTATTCCTCCCTTTATATATAGCTCACACACAAGGGCCTGGCCCGGGTATTTGCCTACCGGTATCTGCGGATATAATGCCTTGGCATCAATATATACGGCATGCCCGCCAATCGGCATCATGAGGGGTATACCCAGCACAAAAAGTTTTTCACCAAGGTAGGTGGTGCTGCATATCCTGTACTTCAGGTATTCAGGTTCAAATACTTCTTTCAAGCCAATCGCAATCGCCTCCATATCACGGCCTGAGAGTCCGCCATAAGTATTAAAACCTTCTGTTATAATGAGCATGTTTTTACATGCATTCCATAGTTCCAGGTCTTTTAAGGCAAGAAAACCTCCCATATTTACCAGGCCATCTTTTTTAGCGCTCATAACAGCTCCATCCGTCAGCCTGAACATTTCCTGCGCTATTTCTTCATAGGTATAGTTTTCAAAACCTTCTTCGCGGTGTTTGATAAAGTAGGCATTCTCTGCAATCCGGCAGCAATCGAGGATAAATAATACCCCGTACTCCTTACATAACTTGCCAACTTCCTTAGCATTTTGCATGCTAACCGGCTGTCCACCACCACTATTGTTAGTTACTGTTAAAATAACTGCCGAAACATTTTTGCCGTGTTTATTCAGCAGGGTTTTTAACTTCCCGGTATCTATATTTCCCTTAAAAGGAAACAGGGAAGAAATTTCTTTGCCTTGTGCAATAGGAATATCAATAGCCTTTGCGCCAGAAAATTCAATATTGGCACGCGTGGTATCAAAATGCGTATTGCTGATAAAAATCTTTCCTTTGCCACCCAGGTTTCCGTACAATATTCGTTCTGCTGCGCGGCCCTGGTGGGTGGGTAGAATTTGTTCAAAACCGGTAAGATTCTGGATTACATATTCCATGCGGTGCCAGCTTTCAGAACCCGCATAGGCCTCATCTCCTTCCATAATCCCTGCCCACTGGTGCGCACTCATAGCAGAGGTACCACTGTCCGTTAAAAAATCAATAATTACCTGGTTTGAGGACAGCAGGAACGGGTTGTAATGTGCAGATGCCAGATATTCTTCCCGTTGTTCTTCCGTACTCATGTGGATAGGTTCAACGGCTTTAATTTTAAAAGGCTCGATTATGGTTTTGAAATGCATTAGATTCTAATGTTAATAATAAAATGTTTTTTTCAAATATTTTGGCCTTAAGCCATTTCCAGCATTTCCATGCCATTATGTATGGCTTGTTTCCTACGTGGCTGATACGCGCAAAGCGGATCGCTTTCCATTGGGTTGCCGGTTGCCGCATAGGCTCTTGCCCGAGATCCACCACATATATATCTATATTCACATTCCGCACATTTGCCTTCCAGGTTTGCAGGGTCGCGTACCAGTTTAAATACTTCACTATCACGGTAGATATCCAAGATATTAGTTTCGCGGATATTGCCTGCCTTCAAAGGCATAAAACCTGATGGATAAACATCACCCTGGTTGGATATAAATAGGATACCATTTGCATCCCTGATGCCATATCCTTTTTGCATGAGTAAAGGTTGTTTGTGCGTTACTACGGCATGCCTTGCTTTAATATTTTCCAGGATCACTCTTCTTAGATGCGGCGCTTCTGTGGTTTTTACAGCGAAAGGTGCATCTTTTGCAATATTTGCCAGCCAATGCATAACGAGTTCTGTACGATCTGGTTTTAATTCTTTTAATGCGGTGCCCCTGCCTACGGAAATCAGGAAAAATACACTCCAGCGCACAATACTATCCATGTTTTTCAAAAGGTCGAATATCATAGGCAGATCATCAATCGTGTCTTCTGAAACCAGCGTATTTATCTGCATAGTAATACCGGCTGCATAGGCCAGTTTTGCGGCCCGCATAGTATCATCAAAACAACCCGGCACGCCCCTGAAGGCATCATGGGTTTTGGCACTTGCGCCATCAAGACTTAAAGATATTGTATTTACATCCAGGTCTTTTAACCGTTTAAACATTTCCGGTGTTAAACTTTTGGTAGCGCTTGGAGACAATGACATCCCGATACCCAGTTCTTTTCCTTTTGCAAGGAAATCAAAAACATAGGGATGTTTCAACGGATCGCCTCCGGTTAAAACCACATGGGGCATTGGAGAACCGAATCCTTTAATATCTTCTAATAATTTAAAACCTTCTTCCTTCTTAAGTTCCAACGGATCATGGGTCAAAAGGGCTTCTGCGCGACAATGTTTGCAGGCGAGGTCGCAACTGCGCGTCAATTCGACATAAAGCATCATCGGCCTTTCATCGAATATATATTTACTTGCGGGTGATAATCTGTGTGGCATGACTATAATATTAATTATAGCGCAAATTCCGCCGCTTTTCAGCCTGAAAATATGACTTGTATCAGGTTTTGAGGATTTTTTTTGAATGGGGCTATTTCACCCTCAAAACAATGACAAAAAAGACCAAATACCAATCTTTCCCCCTGATCATCATGGGCAATATTCCATGAACCAGTCTTATGGCTGGAAAATCGGAAAGCATCAAAAGGTTACAGGTTAAAAACCCAATTCCTTTTTCTATTCTTTCACCAGTTTCTGAAGATAAACATTCTCTCCGTTTAGTATCCTGAGGTTGTAAACTCCTTTGGCATAATTGCTCAGATTCAGGTCAATAGTTTGGATAGTGGCCAATCCAGATATAGGGCTACTAAGCAACTGGTTGCCAAGAACATCGTATATCTCTAATTTTCCATTGCCTGAGGCACTTCCCGGCCACATGATATGATAGATATCTCTACCAGGATTGGGATAGACATTCAATGTAAATTCAGATAGTATTTGTGCAATACCACTATTATCCGTCCTTATCGTATCCATACTTCCCTGGCTCAGGTTGAAATAGCTGCCGCTGGCGCTGGTTTCCAGCTTTACAGCACGTACCATATAAAAGTTTTTGCCATGTAAGGCATTATTATCAATATAAGAAGTAGCGCTGACAGGGGTAGCGCCGCTGATATTGACAAACGGTTGATTTAACCCATTGGAACGATAAACATAATACCCTAAAATATTTGGATCTTTGGATGCCAGCCAGTTAACGGTAACTACATATTTTACATTACTCAAATTAACAGCGCCCGGCGGTTGTACCACATGCATTCGTAATGTTGGATCGCCCATAAGAGCCACGTGGATCATCCGGTCACTCGAGCCCATGAGTTTGCTCCTGAAATAATTAGTATAATCGGTGGTACCACTGGCATATTCATTAAAATTTAACAATGCGCTGTACCCGATATTATCGCCCATTGCCATATTATGGAACTGCCATTGTGGGCGACCGCTCCATGCACATGTAAGTATGGGACCCTTTGAGGCCAAACCAGCTCTCAGATAATTGTCCGTAAAATTCCAGTCGCCAAACCAACTGCCAAACAACATGGTAAATACAGTTTGTAAGGAGTCCTTCGCAAAATCTGAAGTCTTTGACAAACCGCTCGCATTTGTATATGAACCCGGTCCACAACCATAAGCCCATAAATAACTTGTTTTAGAAAGGTTTACTTCCCATGTACCCG
>Ga0206925_1068_pt1 | contig 22409 bp, 17 predicted proteins | sample Alteio_BWOrgHeat_62_FD_152944 | JGI IMG/M metagenome (GOLD analysis project Ga0206925, IMG submission 152944) | Enriched cells from forest soil in Barre Woods Harvard Forest LTER site, Petersham, Massachusetts, United States -... | ecosystem: Environmental > Terrestrial > Soil > Temperate forest >...
CTTAGGGGCACTGGTACCAGGCAGCGAGCAACACCGAGGTGTCGGTTCCAAAACTCCTGTCGCCCGACCGACATTTCGGAAGACGCAGTAGTCGGTCTTGAGGTGACCGAATACACCTACGAAACTCTAACTCGTCTCGGCCCCGCCTGGTCTACCCGACGCACGGCCGAAGTCCAGATCAATTGGAAATCGTGTACTTCCATTCTTTCACTGCGTTCGGATGCGAAGGTATCGTGTTGCTGCAAATGCAAGGACATAGGTCTACCGACGCGTCAGAGTCTCGTTAATGGCACTCGAGGGGGTCTCTGATGCATTATTCATTCTGAATTCCGTGTGCGGAACGCTCCCGGAATCGGGACGATTGTGTTTTGGCATACCAGTTGCTCCAACCATTTGCGAAATTGCGATCGACCCCTGAATCAATAACAAAGGAATTCGTAAATGGAGCCGACACAGTCTGTCAACCAGTGGGTACATGCCTCGTTTAGGACTCCAAGCACCAGTTATGAAGCGCATCGTGATGATATGGACGTATCAAATCCTCACGTCGAGCCCTCTTTGGTTTCGAACGAGATGTCCTCGATCGAGACGATTCAGAGTGCTACATACGAGCAGCAACACTTACCTGACGCGCTCCCACTGTGTTCGAGGCTGCTCGCTTACAGGCGAGCATCTGATCAACAACTGCTTGAAGCTGCGAAAGCTTCTGACCAGCGTGCATTTTTAGAATTGACCAGCAGATCTAAACATTCACTTCGCCATACAGTATTCAGGATTGTTCGGAACCGCGAAGACACAGAGGATGTGGTGCAGGATACGTTGTTAAAGGCATACGAGCACCTTAGCGATTTTCGGGGCTTCTGCAGCTTTTCGACATGGTTGACGAAGATCGCGATCAATTCCTCGCTCATCGTGCTACGGAGGCGGAAATCGCGTTCGGAAGTGCCTCTTGATCAGCGGGGATATGAAGAACACACATGGGAAGAATGGGATTTTCCGGATACATCTCCCAACCCGGAGCAGGACTACGCCAAACGCCAGGTCCTTGAGTTACTCACAAATGTGATCACCTGCCTTGCCCCGCCCGATCGAGACATCCTTGATCGTCGCCATCGTCAAGAACAGTCGCTCGAAGAATGTGCTGATGCGGCTGGAATCACCGTCGCCGCCGCCAAGTCCCGTCTCCTGCGTGCGCGACTCAAAATCCGTTCTGCACTCGCGAGGCGACGTATTTGCGCTACCGACGCGTGCTTTTGAGCGCCAGGCTGACTGCCCAGGATCGGCTGCACAATGAACCGAGCGATCCAGGAACCCATCACCAGTTGAGCCATTCGGATGCAATTCAGAATCAATTTTTCACAGCAATCGACACAGAAACGGAAGCCGAATATGACAAATAAATTTACAGGGAAAGTCGCAGTCATCACCGGTGGATCAACGGGCATGGGCCTGGCAACGGCGAAGCGCTTCGTTGAGGAAGGAATGGATCACGTCTTTATCACTGGTCGCCGCAAGAATACGCTCGATGCGGCCACCGCTGAAATCGGTAAGAACGTGACCGGAGTGCAGGGCGATGTCTCGAACCTTGCTGATCTCGACCGCCTGTATGACGCCGTTCGGAAACTGAACCGGAAGATCGACGTGGTCTTCGCGAATGCCGGCATCGCTCAACTTGCCCCGTTTGGCAAGGTAGACGAGAAGTTCTTCGATGCTCACTTTCACGTGAATGTTAAGGGCGCCTTCTTCACAGTACAGAAGGCCTTGCCTTTGCTGAACGATGGCGCATCTATCATACTTACCGGCTCGATCGCGTCCATCAAAGGCTTCCCTGATATCAGCGTTTACAGTGCAACCAAGGGTGCTGTGCGCTCGTTCGCGCGCACATGGATCAACGAACTCCGTGAGCGCCGCATTCGCGTGAACACGATCAGCCCCGGCCACATCGATACTCCCATCTTTGACGCCTGGCAGCAAGGTGACGCACTCGTCAAATTGAAAGCGGAACTCGCTAACAATGTACCGCTTGGTAGGCTCGGCGATCCCGATGAGATCGCCAAGGCGGTTTCTTTTCTTGCCTCCGACGAGGGTAGCTACGTGAGCGGGGTGGAGTTATTTGTCGACGGGGGTGTGGCCCAGATCTGAGTAGAATGTCGTTCGAGAGACGAGCGAAGTCAATTTAACGCAAACCGCCCGCCCTCTGAGGTACGAACAATCTGTGGACGGCAAGCAAACACTGTGTTTGCCCGAGCGGCGGATACGGCCAACGATCCACGCCTGCGACGGTCATCGTGGTTTCGTACTGGCGACTGATCGGGCTATCAGATTCCCCGGAAAGCTTTTCGGCAGCGTATGCACATTTTGTGAAGAGACCCAATCCCGCGCCGGCACTGTTAGCGAATTGCCGACATTGCGACCAAGGCGTAAACTGGTCTTCTTAACGACTGGATTGGCGTCGCTGTTCTTTTCAATCACGATCTAATTTTCCCCTTCGAAGCTTTCGCCTGAGTACCAGATCGACTTTGCCAACTCTCACGCGAACACGACGCCGACAATTCCCGCGAATATTAGCGAGGTCGATTACCGGAAATCGGTTGAAAGTCAGTGAGGGAGATTACCGGAAACGCTGCATGTTAAAAGCATTGTCAGAGTCAGAGCCATCTCGGCAATCCTCATCAGGTAACGCGAACCTCGCGCCCAAATTCTTTCAGTCGGCACCAAATGCGCCCGATGTGATGGAATCCCTGCTTGGATTCGCCAAAGGCATGTATCTTGACAATCCGATTCCATCGCTCTTCAAGGAACGGCTGGTCGTGTACCTGTCTCGCTTCTGCGAGGGCCGCTACTGCATCACTCGGCATTGCGGCTACCTCATCGGCCTTGGATGTCCCGCCGGCGATTCCTCCGCACCTGTAGCCACGATTGAACAGGTCATGAGACTGTTGAAGACCCCAACTCCTTGGGAAAGAAACGATATGCAAGCGCTGCTGCAGCATCTCGATACAATTTCGACCCCCATCGACTGGCCCGAGCCAGAAACGCCTATGGAAGATTGCCTCTTCGCAGCTGCGACGGTTGTGTTTGTACAACCCCGACGGTCCAATCTGGAACGTGCGGCATTGCGCAATGCTCTCGGGGGAGAGCGGTTTGAGCGCCTTATGGGCCTGCTGACTTTTGTGCGTGCCACCCACTACTGGACGATGGTCCATCCTGAGCTGGATATCGACGACGATGTCCGCCGGCTCCTCGATCAGCAAGCGGAACTCGCAAAGCTTCTGCTGGAAGATGCGGAAGCAGGCCGCTCCGAGATGGGCATGAAGTTGTTCGACGAATTGAAAGCACTCCGGGATTTGAATGAACGGCGCGAGTTGGAAAGGGCGAAACAGGCCTTGGAGGAACGGGATCGACAACGAGAATTGCTGCTACGCACAGCGGAGGCCGAGCTTGCGCATGTCAGCCGAGTAACCACGATGGGTGAACTCACGGCGTCAATTGCTCACGAGGTTCTTCAGCCCATATCGGCAATTAAGAGTACCATCCGGTCAGGTCTGGTGTGGCTCGCAAACGAACCTGCGAATCTCGAGGAAGTACGAGCTTGTCTTGACCGAATCGCCCGCGACACCGAGCGAGCAACTGAAGTTATCGAGCGAGTGCGCGCCTTGGCAAAAGGCGCCCCTCCAAGCAAAACCTGGTTGGATCTGAGTTCTACGATTCACGATGCGCTTACCTTAATAGACGAAGAGGCCAGTCAGCACCAGATTGCAATACGAATGGCACTGTCTTCCGAGCTGCCATTGCTCTATGGTGACCGCGTGCAATTACAGCAGGTCGTCCTGAATTTGGCACTGAACGCAATAGACGCTATGAAATCCACCGCAGATCGCCCTCGACAATTAATCGTCACATCTGTGCCATGTGAATCCGGAGAGGTACTGGTCTCTGTGCAGGACTCGGGCACCGGTCTCACCCAAGAGACTTTTGAGCATCTGTTCGAACCATTTCACACCACGAAATGTCATGGGCTGGGCATCGGACTTCGGATAAGCCGGACGATTATAGAGGCGCATGGTGGTCGTTTATGGGCCGAGCGGAACCCAGGATCCGGTGCCACTTTCCATTTCATTTTGCCAATCGGGGAGCCTGAAGACCCAGCTGTGTAGGCAAACCATGCACGTGCGCGATCATTTTCCTCCGATGCTCCCCACAAATCAAGGTCTTGCGCACACGCGCCAACCGTCGTGGGGGAGATCATCAGTTTCTAAGGCGGTCCAGGATCGTCTATCAACACGGATTCCTGTTGATCGCACGATGTGAAGATCAGAATCCAGCCGGGGCCGCTGATTGAGTGATTGCTGTGCCCGGCCCGCATGGCAGCCGCAACAGCCCGCCTCTTCGTCCAGCGACTTGTCTTCACGCCTCTTTACGAGCGGCCCACAGGTGCAAGTCAATGCAGCATGGGTCTTGGTTGGTCAGCGCGAAGGCAATCGCCATCGATTGCTTCTGTGACCCATCGATTGTTCCCGGCCTGAACCCTCATCGAACGCGAAGAATGCCTTCATCCTTTCGGGCGCGTTCTCGTCCAACGGTTTCAGTCGACCGAAATTCTTCATGTCGGACATATGCAGAGTCCGGTATGGGATGTGGTGAGAGTAAAACAGCTCTGAAGGATGCGATGGTTGTCAGAATCCGTTGTCGACGTGCGATGGTAATCACATTTGCCGCGACAGGGATCCGCAGCCTGTGTGTCGCTGGATTGTGCGCAGCTGCCACCACACCTGCCTGCTGAAGGTGTCGATTTCACAACTCATGTCGCAGGAGCGACATCCTCGCGGGTCTGGAAGGGAGCACTTTCCATGGCATCGAGTTGAAATACGGCCTACTGTATGGTTATTCGGCTATAGCATTAACTCATTCCAGGAAAGACGCGTTCCAATCCGAACGAAAAGCATTGTAGCGAGCTTCTGCGGCCACATAGCGTTTGCGCTACGAATGGAATATCGCGTGCATACCATATGGTCGTCTGCCTGAGATCCAATCTCCTTAGCAGAGAAGGAAGGCGATCAAATGTTTTCGCAGAATCCGTTTCTGAGAATGGAAAGTCCCAGCCACTCGAACGAAAGCGTCAGATCTTCGATCGTGAACTGCATTTGTCCCGAGTGCGGAGGAGCGCTGTCCTTAAACATTGAACAATTTCGATGTCAAGGAAGGTGCGGTACAGATTGGCGGCCCGTTTGGCTTCGCATGCGCCAATCGGACAGTTCACCTAGCCGTCGGCTGGAGCCGGCAGCATAACGAACGAGCCACCCAAAGCGGATTCAGTCGTACGTAGGTAACAGGACCGGCGATGGCGAAAAGATAACGCAGCTGCTGAACTGGCACTTGTTCTCCGCCTCCATGCCAATGCTCGAGTAGCTCATTACTCTGATCGATTTGCCCGTTTGTGAGAAACCTGTGCGATGGAAGCGAATATAACACAACGGATAACTCGAGCAGGGTGCCAGGACAGCTATGAATCATGCGCGTCAGCGTCTCCCCCTGTCCGAGGCAATAGCCTACGCGCATCTCTGTTGTAACGGTTCGTAATTCATGTTCGTGAATGGGCTGTCACTCAACGGCAAAGAAAAGAGGACACTTCGAAAATGGCTTTAGCATTACCGACACAAACGGCCGCACCACTGGTGCCTTGCGGCATGGCTCTTCTCCAACAGCAGGGTCTAAATAAGGGCACTGCTTTCACGGAGGAAGAGCGCACGAAATTTGGTTTGCATGGGATTCTTCCCCCACACGTGGAGACCCTTGAACAACAGGTCGCTCGCGCCTACGAAGCCTTCAAGAGAAAGGATGACGACTTGGAGCGTCACATATATTTGCGCGGCCTGCAGGACACAAATGAGGTCCTTTTCTACAGACTGCTGTTTGACCACATCGAAGAGATGATGCCACTTGTCTATACGCCAACGGTAGCACTCGCTTGTGAGCAATTTAGCCACATTTACCGGCGGCCTCGAGGGCTCTTCGTCTCTTATCCCCACCGCGACGCGATACGTCAACTCTTGCGGAATCGTCCGAACCAGGAGGTCGACGTAATAGTTGTGACCGACGGGGAGCGCATTTTGGGAATTGGGGACCAGGGCGCGGGAGGGCTCGGTATTCCCATTGGCAAGCTTTCGCTTTATACGCTTATCGGAGGTATCCCTCCGGAACGGACACTGCCAATCGTTTTGGATGTGGGAACGAACAACAAAGAACGGCTTGAGGATCCCGAGTACCTAGGTTGGCGTCATGAAAGGATTGTCGGCGAGGATTATTTTAACTTCGTCGATCAATTTGTACAGGCGGTGAAGGAAGAACTTCCCAATACCTGCTTGCAGTGGGAGGATTTCGCCACTCCGCATGCCCTCCCAATCCTGCAGCACTATCGTGACCAGCTATTGACTTTTAACGATGATATCCAGGGAACGGCAGCAGTCGCGCTCGGAACCACATTGGGCGCAATCAAGGTGACGGGGACGAGTCTGAAGGATCAGCAAATCGTGATGTTAGGCGCAGGTTCCGCCGGAATCGGTGTCGCCGACGGTCTGCGATTTGCAATGAGAGCAGAAGGGTTATCTGAACAAGAGGCACGTAGCCGCTTCTGGGTAATTGACAAAGATGGACTTCTGCATTCGGGCCGCAAGGAGCTTACTGCCGAACAAGCTGTGTACGCCCAACCGGAAACCATTCTTGCGCAATGGCCAACCGCTTCAAAAGGAAGCTTCGGATTGTTCGACGTGATCCGGCAAATTAAGGCTACTGTCCTGATTGGTCTATCAACGGTGGGCGGCGCTTTTTCAGAAGCGATTATTCGAGAAATGGCGCGTAAAGTCGAACGACCTATCATTCTTCCACTGTCAAACCCAACATCAAAGTCTGAGGCAAAGGCCGAGGATCTTATTCATTGGACCGACGGCCGCGCTCTTGTCGCGTCGGGTTCTCCCTTTCCCCCTGTACGCTACAAGGGTCGCACGATTCCGATCGCGCAATGCAATAACGTATACATCTTCCCGGCCATAGGACTCGGCGTCGTTGCTTCCGGTGCACGTCGGGTAACCGAGTCAATGATGTTAGCGGCGGCCCGGGCACTTGGTGCAAATTCGCCTGCGATCCATGACCCTTCGGCACCCCTGCTTCCTCCCCTAACAGATATCAGGCAGGCGGCTGCGGATATCGCGTTCGCCGTTGGAATCGAGGCACAGAGAAACGGCGTCGCTCCGAAGCTTAGTGAGGACGAACTGCGTCGGCGAGTGGAGGAGACGCAATGGACGCCCGCTTACCAAGATCTTGTCTAAAGCCCCGAGGATTTCGATGAACAGACATATCAGCAAATTGCTGTTTTCCGCGCTGCTGTTCCTTCTTGTGGAACGTGGCTCCATGTGTGCTGAAGCGGCTGATACCCCGCCCTCTTGTCCCAAGCTCCCCCAAATGACTTACGACGAGGATGCGTTGCTTCTCGGGTCCGATTGTCGTAGCGGCCTGGATTCCTTCCAGTTTATTCCGCTCGGTCAAAACGAGAACCATTACGTCTCCTTTGGCTTCTGGATACGTGAGCGCGGCGAATTCGTGAGCAACCCGAACTGGTCAGATCACCCTCCAGGAAATGCTTACTTGATGCAGCGCTACTTTCTGCATGGTGACCTGCATCTGGGTGAACATTTCCGGTTTTTTGGTGAACTTGCAAGCAGTCTCCTAGATGGGAGGAACGGGGGACCGCGGCCCGTCATCGACGAAGAGAAGCTGTATGTCCATCAAGGCTTTGTCGATCTCGGTCTCTGGAAATCCGGCCACGACAGCCTGACCCTGCGAGCTGGACGTCAGGAGGCAGCGCTGGGATCAGAAAATTTCGTCTCCACGCGTGACGGCCGCAATATCCGGCGCAGCCTCGATGGGGCTCGTCTCACCTGGGTGAAGGGAGGCTGGACTGTTGATCTGCTCGCTGTCAGACCGACCTTGGACAATGCCGGCTACTTCAATGACCCTCCCAATCAAGCAAGCGCTTTTTGGAGCATCTACGCGGTTCACCCGTTTCGACCTCTGCCCAAGGGAAACGTCGACCTTTATTATATGGGGCTCGATAACAAGAGTGTGCCATTCGACGGAGTAGGGACGGGCCGAGAACAGAGGGAAACCGTCGGTACCCGGATTTGGGGAACAACGCGTCATTGGGACTACAACCACGAGTTTACTTTTCAGTGGGGATCTTTTCGTTCCGATGACATTCGCGCCTGGGCAGTCTCGACGGAGACGGGTTACCGTACCGACGCAATTCATTTCAATCCGAGAGTTGGTCTCCGCTCCGTTTTCTTCAGCGGCAATCAGAATTCTTCGGGCCGTACTCTCGGAACGTTCAATTCGATATACGAAAAAGGCCCCTATTTCAGCTATGCGGAACTTTTCGCGCGCCGAAACCTGATTGCGTTGCAGCCATCTGCCCAACTTAAACTCACGAACACCGTCTCTCTCACGGTCAATCCTGCGTTTTTCTGGCGCGAGAGCACGGCCGACGGGCTGTACAACGTCGGCGGTTCGGTGATCGTTTCGGGCTTGCGTAGTAACGCCCCGTATATCGCCACCCAGGCTTCTACCCAGGTGCACTGGCAAATGACCCACAACCTGAGCTGGTTCACGGAGTACGGTCACTTCTTTCCAGGCGAGTTCCTAAAACAGGCGACACCCGGCAGGAACCTGAATTACTGGACCGGCTGGCTGGACATCCGGTATTGAGGCCTGAATGGATGATGTTCGTTTTGAGGAGGATTGAAATTGGGAACAGAAGCGCAAACCACAACTCTGAGTGCGAAATATGCCAGCCCGTCCGGCGATACTGTCGAAAGATCACGTCAACATCCCGACACGCAGGCCTCGACTCCCGCCTGGAAGGCACTGGCGCCCGTCGTCGCGGCTGTCGCTCTCGCGTTGCTCCCGGTACCAGCGGGTCTGCCTCACCACGCGTGGTACTTCTTTTCCATTTTTGTCGGAGTCGTCGTAGGTCTTGTTCTCGAACCACTGCCTGGCGCTAGCATTGCCATTATCGGCCTAACATTAATCGCCGCTCTCGATCGGTTTGTACTGTTCAGCCCCGGACAATTGTCAGAGCCTGGCTTTCGTCCCGCGAGCGCCGCTCTCAACTGGGCTTTGTCCGGATACAGCAATCCAACTGTCTGGCTAATATTTGGAGCCTTCCTGCTTGCGCTTGGCTATGAGCGAACCGGTTTGGGCCATCGCATTGCTCTCGTGATCGTAAAGCGTATGGGTAAAAACACCCTCCTGCTTGGCTACGGGATAGCACTGGCCGATACTCTTCTGGCTCCATTCATACCCTCCCCGACCGCGCGCAGCGGGGGAATCATCTATCCGATAGCGAACGATCTCGCCCTCGATTATGGGTCGAAACCAAACGATGTCTCCTCGCGCCGCGTCGGGTCGTATGTCATGTGGGTCGCGATCGCCACCACGTGTGTAACAAGCTCTCTGTTTCTCACAGGGGCCTCCTTCAACTTGCTGGCTGCCGGATTCGTGGAAAAGCTTTCCCAAGTCGACGTGCGCTGGACCGACTGGTTTATGACGTCTGCGCCAGCGGTAGTTCCACTGTTGCTTCTGATTCCGCTTCTCACGTATTGGCTCTATCCTCCCCAAGTAAAGCAATGCCCGGAGGTTAGTGCCTGGGCGGCGGGACAACTCGAAAAGGCCGGACCTCTCACTCGACGCGAAATCATTCTGGCGGTCATCGTTGTCCTCTCTCTTGTACTTTGGGTCATGGGAGGCGCCTATGTCAGTGCCGCAACCGTTGCCCTGATCGCCGTCTCGCTGATGTTGCTGACGGGCGTATTGACCTGGAGCGACGTTACTGGGCACAAGCGCGCGTGGACTACCTTCGCTTGGCTCGGAGCGTTGATTGCACTGAGTGATGGATTGAACCGCGTCGGCTTCATCAAATGGTTCGCCCACGGCATCGCCATACACATGGTGGGAGTGTCGCCCCGTCTTGCCATGATCATTCTTCTGGTGGTGTTCTTCGTGGCCCACTATTTGTTCGCTAGCGTGGATGCCTACACCACCGCATTGCTTCCGGTGATTTTGTTTACCGGTGCTGCGATTCCGGGAATCCCGGTGAAGCCATTCGCTCTTCTCCTTTGCATGGAACTGGGAATCATGGGAATCATTACGCCATTCGCGGATGCCGCCAGTCCGATTTATGCCAACAGCGGCTACCTGCCAGCCAAGGACTATTGGCGTCTTGGCACGATATTCGGAGCCATCTATCTCATTGTCTTTCTCAGTATCGGTATCCCTTGGGGATTCCTGCTTTGGGGACGGTGATGCTGCCTGAGGGAGTTAAAGAGCCATGAATCTCAAAACCACGGATCAGTTTCGGATCGACGAGGACGTCCAGGTGTCCGCCGAGTGCTTGTGCGGTGCACAGAGCCAGCGCCTTCCCATCAAGTCTCCGACTGGCGTCGGACATGACGTTGCTCAGAAGCCCGGGTTCCTCACCGCTGAGCAGTTCGATGTCTTGGTGCGCACACAGGAGATGAGTCATCCGGTGGGAGGGCTGCGATGAGCAAACGAAGGAAGGTAGTCATTGTCGGTGGCGGGTTTGGCGGCCTTTCTACAGCTCAGCATTTGACCTCCGATCTGGTGGAAGTAACGCTGATTGATCGGCGAAACCACTATCTATTTCAACCGCTGCTGTACCAGGTTGCTACGGGCTCTCTTTCACCGGGAGAGATCGCTTCTCCACTCCGCGCCATCTTAAGCCGGCAAAGCAATACGCGCGTATGGCTGGGAACTGTTCAGGACATTGACCCTCACTCGAAGTGCGTTTTGCTGAGCGATGGGGCGGTTGTTCCTTACGACTCACTGGTCCTGGCGGCTGGCTCAGAGACAACGTACTACGGGCACAACGAGTGGCAAGAGTGGGCGCCAGGCCTGAAAAGCATCGAGGAAGCAACTGCGATCCGACATAAGATTTTGTACGCCTTCGAAGTTGCTGAGCGCATCGCCGATCCAGCGCGTCGCCGCGCATGGCTCACGTTCGTGATCGTTGGAGCTGGCCCAACCGGCGTCGAACTCTCAGGCGCAATAGCTGAGATCGCACGCCAAACTCTGAAGAACGACTTCCGCTCCATACTTCCGGAGGAAGCACAGATCATCCTGCTTGACGGCGCACCCCGCATATTGATGCCCTTCCCGCCAGATTTGGCTGAGAAGGCCAGCCGGTCGCTTACCAAGCTCGGTGTACAGCTTAGGTGTGGCGAGATGGTCAAAGACGTAGACGCCGACGGATTGATGACGGAATCTGGCGGGCGGAAGCAATCGATTGCCGCGAAAACGGTGATCTGGGCCGGCGGGATCACGGCGTCGCCTCTGGGCGGAATATTGGCGAATAGAACGAAAGCTGAAACAGATAGAGCAGGTAGGATCAAGGCCAAACCCGATTTGACGGTTCCCAACTATCCAGACATCTACGTAGTCGGCGATTTGGCTACGGTCGCTGACTCTCATGGAAAGCCTCTGCCGGGATTGGCGCAGGTTGCTATGCAGGGAGGCGCGTATGCGGCAAAATCGATCTTGAGGAAAGCAAAGGGTCAACCAGAGCTCCCACCATTTCACTATTTCGACAAGGGATCGCTGGCTGTGATTGGGCGTGCGGCTGCGGTGGCCGAGATTTTCGGTCTTAGCATTTCTGGGCTAGCGGCTTGGCTGGTTTGGGCCTTCATCCACCTAATGTATTTAGTCACATTTCAGAGTCGGATCCTCGTCTTTATTCACTGGGCGATCCAGGACCTGACGTTCAATCGCAGCGCCCGCTTAATAACGGGTGTCACCCCAACTGACATTAGCTTTGATCGAGAGCTCCCAGAGATCCGAGAGGAGCCAGCTCAACGATGAGAACAACAAGTTCATCAGGTGACCCAAATTAACAAAAAAGAGAATCGATGGCTTGGAGGTAACATTCTTCGCTTCCAGGATGTAACTGCACATTTAGAGGGCTTCAATGTTGAGAAACCAAAAAATACGAGCGCTGGAGGAGATTTCCGTCTCCGAGGTAGCCTCAGCGATTCGTTACCTCGATCCGGACCGAAGGGGTCCCGAGGACTCCAATCCGGGTCTTGTGAGTGTAATCGCACTCATGGTAGCAATAGTAGGTGCATTGGCATACATCTGGCTGTACAAACGGCTATAACCATGGGACCGGATGATCTGCGCCAAAATTGCTTTCTTCATCTACGAGACCCTAATTTGCGGGCCGGAGAGAGGTTCACAGTTTCCGGGATCTCGTTCTTCCAAAAGCGGTCATGGAAGCGGTGAGCAACAATTCAGTTCTTTGCATCGCAGTCGGACAGGTGCTTCAGCCAAGAGCACGGGTGGGCATCATCCAACCAGCATCAATTTTCCTCCCTCAATGCCTGGGATCTGTAGCGCGGGATTCGGTTCCCGTGGGCCTTGCTGTCCCCAATGGAGAACAAGGGTCCGGGGGAATACTACTCCCTTGGCAGCGTCCCAACCACCTCCGCAGTGCTGATTAACGCACCTCTCGTGCCCAGCTGAAACTTAAGACTCCGCTTGGACATCTTTTCTTCTAGCCGGTAGCGAGGAGGCCACTGAGTTGAGGAGTGTAATTCAACGCCGACTGCACCGCCATTCACTCTTGACCATTCCTGATTCTCTCAATTCATGGGCACGGGCAGATGCAGCTGTACATCAAGTCGGATATCGACAACTGCCCGGTTTGCGTCAGAGCGCGTGCGCCGCTTGCCTTCATCATGTAGTGATGTCGTCTTACGATCAGAATGGGATTGGTCGTAGTGTTAAACAGGGTCTGCTGGATCTTCCCTCTCTAATCCAATCCAGTGATCAACATGGAACGGTCTTAAACAACCAAAAATAGACCGGCAAATGGAGGCAGATATGAACGACGTGCGATCAGACGCCTTGGTCTTCTTTGGAGCAACTGGAGATCTCGCATACAAGAAGATCTTTCCGGCGCTGCACGCGATGGTACGGCGCGACGCGTTGGATGCTCCAGTGGTCGGCGTGGCAAAGTCCGGTTGGAACCTTGACAATCTTCGTGCCAGGGCACGCGAGAGTATTCAGGCGCATGGCGGGATTGACCCGGAGTCATTCGACCGCCTCTGCCGGCTCTTGCGGTATGTCGATGGCGATTACGCGGATCCGTCCACGTTTGTGTCCATCCGGAGGGAACTAGGAAGCGTCCAGCGCCCGGCTCACTATCTGGCTATTCCTCCGGCGTTATTCGAGACCGTAGTGAATCAGTTGGCGGCGCACGGTTGCGCCGCAGTTCCCGGCTGCACGGATGGGGCCCGCGTCATTGTGGAGAAGCCGTTCGGCCATGACCTCGCCTCAGCGCGGAATCTGAATTCCATCCTGCACAGCGTTTTCCCTGAATCGTCGATCTTTCGCATCGACCATTACCTGGGAAAGCAGCCCGTAAACAATGTTGTGGTCTTTCGCTTCGCGAACGCATTTATGGAACCGTTCTGGAACAGGCATTACATCGAAAACGTTCAGATCACGATGGCGGAGGATTTCGGCATTCAGGGTCGCGGAGCCTTTTACGACCAGACGGGAGCAATCCGCGATGTGGTTCAAAATCACCTGTTTCAAATCGTCTCCAACGTGGCAATGGAACCTCCGGTGCGAATTGATAGCGAGTCGATTCGGGACGAAAAGGTCAAGGTGTTGAAGGCGATTCCGTCCATCCGAGCGGGGGACGTCATTCGTGGGCAATTCCGTGGTTACCGGGTCGAGAACGGAGTTTCTCCAAATTCAACAGTGGAGACGTTTGCTGCCCTTCGCCTCGAAATCGACTCCTGGCGATGGAAAGGTGTGCCCTTCTACATTCGAGCGGGAAAATGCCTCCCTATCACGGGGACAGAGGTCCTCGCCACCTTTCGCGAACCTCCGACATTTCTCCGCGGAGAAGCGCCAAGCCGAAACTACATGCGATTCCGGATCAGCCCGGACATGGAGATCGCGATCGGAACGATCGTGATGCGTGACAAGGAAAGTCTGGAAGGTCAGGCGGTGGAGATGCTGGCGACTCGGCGCCCTTGCCCCGAAGAGATGGAGGCGTATGAAAGAGTGCTGGGCGATGCAATGACCGGCGACTCGAGCCATTTTGCTCGCGAAGACTATGTTGAGGAAGCCTGGCGCATCGTCGATCCCATTCTGACTAATCCGCCACCTATTCGGGAGTACGACCGGGACACGTGGGGCCCGCAAGACGAATCCGTCTCCCCGCCTGGCGGATGGCACAATCCGACACCAGTTCAGGAAACTGCATCTGGTTCCAATTTGGCAAGCGCGAGCACCTCGAGGGGGCAGGAGCGTCTGCTCCGTCCTATACCAACTTAAGTATCAGTGCTCGGCCACAGCACATGGCAGAATCTTGCGCCGACGCAGCAATTGTTTTCTTGAGATTGGCATCCTTCGTGCAGCAACACGTGTTGCCCGGAAGACCGGGAAGAAGGAGTGGGATCGCAATTACATCATTTCAATCGTTGCTCCATCACGCTGAAAGGCGAAGGTGACCATGATCGACTGGCTCGCATTACTAATTGCATTTTGCGCAGCACTGCTGCGAATCGTCATGATCCGATCTAAGTCTCCCGAAGCTGATGAGAAATCTACGAAGCATTATCGCAGCCCCGATCCGCAAAAAAAAACATCTCCTGCCCAACTGGCGGTGAATATGGCTCCGGACTTGCATCAATCATTGCGAACCCACTCCGGGACGAGAGAGTTGGAAAAGATGCCAAGTCTGGAGTCCGGGGAGACGTGATCGGGGGACTCAGCTTTCGACATGTTCCGATTAGACTATCTTTCATGTTTTCTCACGATCCTGGCGACAATACTAGTCGCACGCAAATCTTGGACGGGGCTCGTTGTCTCGAGCATAAATTGTCTGGTCGTCTGCGTGATTGGATTGCGAACATCCCAGCTCGGCTTTATTCCCGCGAACCTGTTTTGCATCTGCATGTACGTTTTCAGCATCCGATCGTGGCTCAGGGATAAGCATAACCACGGAGAAGCAGGAAACCTTCGGTCCATGCAAGCAGACAGTTTGAGCACGGTCACATTGGAAGGAGATTTCTGCCTGAGGGCGCGGCCCGGTGCCCAGAAGGAAGGCATCCAAAGACTCAAGGCAACTCGCGGGTATCCTGTTCGGTATTGAGAATTTCGCGAAGGGGGCGCGAAACTTTCAATTGCGTCAAGAATCATTCTCAGGGGAGGAGCAGATGCAACTTGGAATGATTGGTCTAGGCAGGATGGGCGCCAATATGGCGCGAAGGCTTCTTAGGGGCGGACACGACTGCGTCGTCTTCGACGTGTCGCACAAAGCCGTAGACGAGCTTGTTCGGGAAAACGCAACCGGGGCTTACTCCCTTCAAGAGCTCGTAAAGAAGGTCCTGAGACCTCGAGCTCTTTGGCTTATGGTGCCGGCAGCGGTCGTGGACGAGACCATATCAGATCTCGCGCCGCACCTAGACACAGGAGACACCCTGATCGATGGAGGCAACTCCTACTATGTCGACGACCAACGAAGGGCGGAGATGCTTGCATCGCGGGGAATCCACTACGTGGACGTCGGCACCAGTGGTGGTGTTTGGGGTCTGGAAAGAGGATATTGCATGATGGTCGGCGGTGAGGTCGAGGTTGTCGGTCGGCTCGACCCAGTCTTCAAGCAGCTCGCCCCGGGGGTCGGCGATATTCCGCGTACGCCGGGTCGCGAGGGACTCGACGGGACCGCAGAATTGGGATACTTACACTGCGGTCCTAATGGTGCCGGCCATTTTGTAAAGATGGTCCATAACGGGATCGAATACGGACTGATGGCGGCGTACGCAGAGGGACTGGGAATTCTCCATCATGCCAATATTGGCAAACAGCAGACTGAAGTGAACGCCGAGACAACGCCGTTGCGTGATCCTCAGCATTATCAATATGAATTGAACCTGCGCGACATCGCCGAAGTCTGGCGCCGCGGCAGTGTCATCGCTTCTTGGCTGCTCGACCTCACCGCCGCTGCGCTCGCTGATGATCCCGGACTGTTGAAATTTGAGGGACGGGTGTCGGATTCTGGCGAAGGACGTTGGACGATCAACGCTGCCGTCAACGAGGGTGTGCCGGCTCCGGTCCTTTCCGCCGCGCTTTATGAACGATTCAGCTCCCGCGGAGAGGCAACTTATCAAGACAAGCTTCTATCCGCCATGCGATTCCAATTTGGCGGGCACGTCGAGATGCCAATCGGAAAGCAGGCGGCTTAAGGAGCCGGCGGGATGAGATGTTCCCTCATTCTCTATAGGGCTAAAGGTCATCTCGCAAAACGTTACAGCGAACGAGGCGCAATTCCATGCTTCACTTAAAGGATGTTCTACAGGGGGCGCATAAACAAGGCGTTGCGGTTGGTCATTTCAATGTGTCTGATCTGGTAGTTTTGAAGGCGGTGTTCACCGCTGCGCGGGACGTGAATGTCCCCGTAATTGTTGGGGCGTCAGAAGGCGAGCGGGCCTTCATGGGGGTCTCCCAGATCGCGGTTCTGGTAAAGAGTCTGCGCGACGAATACGACTTTCCGATCTTTCTCAATGCAGACCACACCCGCTCCCGAGCCAGCGCCGAGGAGGTGGCAAGAGCAGGATTTGACTCAATTGTCTTCGATCTGTCGGCCTTGCCGCTCGAACAGAATGTTCGCCAGACCCGAGAAGCGGTGGCCACCCTCAAAGCAATCCATCCTACGATGCTGGTGGAGGGAGAGATCGGCGATATCGGGAGTGGCTCGGAAATTCATGAAACAATATCTGACACATCCAAAAAAGCTGACAACTCCCGAAGAGGCGCGACAGTTCGTCGTAGAGACAGGTATCGATATTCTCGCTCCAGCCGTCGGGAGCATGCATGGCATGTCCCGAAGCATGGCGCGGGGCGAATCGAAACAGCACCTGGATATTGAGCGGATCGCTGCCATCAGGAAGGCGGCCGAAGTGCCCCTGACCCTTCATGGCGGATCGGGAACCAACGATGATGATTTTCGCAAGGCCATCACCGCAGGCATCACCATTATCCATATCAATACGGAATTGCGCGTCGCATGGCGACGTAGTCTGGAGAACAGCATCGCCGCCAAACCGGAGGAGATCGTTCCCTACAAGATTCTCCCTCCCGTCGTCGAAGCTGTCAGGGAAGTAGTTCAGTCGCGGTTGCAGCTCTTCAACAATGTCACTTTGGTGGCACAAGTGCAAGGTGCGAAGCACCGATAAGTTTAACGAATGGAATTGTGGCCCTGTTCATTTTCAAACGTGATCGGGACATGCAATTGATTGCGTTCCAAACATATTGTGCGTTTGTCCGTCCCCAACACTTCATCTCATCCCAAGCGCCTGCATTTCGTATCGCGAGATTTTGTTGTCCCCACCTTGCGACAGAACAAGTCGCAAGGTGGGCACGGAGATTGCTCCGCGTGCCGGGCAGTCGAGGGCTGATGTGCGGCGTGCATTGGTTCGCTGCATCCTGGTTGGCTGGTTTAATCTCTTGCGCATAGAGCGAATCAGGCACCCGTTTCCTTGACGACAGCAGCTTCACTTGTCCATAGATTGATTCTCGCATGCTAAACACGCTTTACGATGAGGATGGTCTTGTCATCGACAAGGTCTCCATCGCCATACTGGATAAGTCGAGCATCTCTGTGTACAGCATATTCAAAGAGAGCTGCACATATCTCCTTGGCGCTATTGCAACAGTGCATCTGCATGATCGATTGAAGTCGCTCTAACTCCTCGCTGTCGCTACCGTCGAAAACTCCGTCAGTATATAGGAACAGAATGTCTCCGGGACTCATCAGCGTGATTTCCGCAACATCTGACGTATTCGCCCGGCGCTGGCGGAATTGGATAGACAAATATTTATTCCGGTCGGGATGATCTTCAGGGATTTGCAACCCAAGCGGTAGGAATCGCACCATGCAGTCGTCAATCTTCATGAACTTGCGGTACTCCGCTGAAAAGACCAATGGCGGTGGATGGCCAAAGTTCACAAATCGTATGTACCCATCAGAATGCACTTCGCCGTACAAAAATGTGGCGGTCTCCCGCGCGCTCTCCCCTTCGGTTACCCGTAGAGCGTGTCGCGCGGTTACGGATTGTGCCAGCCGGAGATTTAGACGCTCGAAGAGTTCCGGAGTAGTTTTACCGCGATGGTCGATTTCTGAGAGGAGGAGCGCATGAAACGTGTCATGCACAGTGGAAGCAATCTTGGCGGATATGACACCATGGCCCTGCGCGTCTACGAGTAGCAGGCCCACGGTTTTATACAACAATTGGAGATCTTCGGCAAGGCGAACCTGCTCCTCGCTTCGCGCTCTTCGATATTCGAGTTCTTTTGTCTGATCATAGTTAGGGCGTGCCTTGAGCCACTCGACGTGATCGTCCACCGAGTTTCGCACCGGTGCCGCGAACCGTCGCCGCTCAATGAAGTCCTGCGACTCTCTGTTCGCTCTTCGGATTCGAGCGTCAAGGTCATAGCGCTCCTTGAACTCTATGTATTCAAACAGGTCTCCGCTGGCTGTCTCGGCGGGGATTGAATCGCCGTACATGTCGATGCCGGTCAACTTCGGGACCGCTCCCATCACTGGCATCAGCCGCTGACGTAGATACTCGTCAATGTTCAGATTGGCGTTCGATTGGGTCACAATAGCTCCCGCGTGTCTTCGAGTTGCATAAACCCCACCGAAGCGGGCCCAGCTCGTCGGTCCGGATGCAAAGCGAGGTGCTCATCCTCTATGCCTTTCGAGAATCCCTCCTGCACGCAGATAACCAAAGGTGATGATAAATGCGGAAAGCGGAATGTACCGTTTAGGGAGGCTTCGGAGGAGTTACTGCTTTGGCGCACAAAGTCCAGCTTTGCCGCCGTCATGATAGCGACACTGTCACGCGGACGACATCATGAGCGAAGTGGTATGGGCCAGGAACTGAGACACAGAGGGATACCCCGCTTCCCCATCCGAAAAACGATAAACCCGGCCAGCTTCTAGCAAAACAACTGGCATCGATACGAATCTTTCTCCGTCATAGCGGGAGAGCCGAGGTCATGCACGTTGGGCCATACAGATACCTGACTACCCTTCAAATTACCGTAAGCGACTCAAGCTTGCACGGTATGCTGGCGCAAGTCTTAATCCCAATGGGCCCTTGAGTTCCGGAGGCAGGCAATTTCAGTTCCTGAGTGCCAGTAACATTTGATACAAAAAAGGTGACAAACGGAGCAAGTTTCCAATTAGCAAGAGATTCAGGAAACCGCTATCGACCTCTGTACGGCGCTAGTGCTGCGCGTCCATCCCACTGACCGCTGACTGTGATTTCGAAAGAAGCAAAACTGCATCTTGAGCGCCAACTGTATGGAGCGCGGGCCCCCGATCTGGTAGAGCGGGGTGAGTCCGCCATTCTGTCCCCCGCCGCCGAGGAAGTTGTTCAGCGTTTGTGTGGCTTCGCCGAACTGTGGCGACGTCAAATAGTTGATCGGAGCACCGAAGTTCGGATGATTCAGAATATTGAAGAAATCGCCTCTGACCTGAAGCGAAAAATGTTCGTGAAAGCGAAACTGTCGGCGCAACGTCAAGTCCCACTGGGTTGCGCTGAAGCCGCGAAGAGCATTGCGCCCCAGATTACCTTGAGCGGTGGCAGGTACAGGGGCGCTAAATGCCGCCGCATTGATGACCTTGCCTCCAGGCGCGCCTGGCGGGTGAAGATAAAGGGGCACGCCAAGAACGACATTGGGTCGCTGCACACTGTTTGGGCCCGACAACGAAACGTATGGGAACGGATTGTCCCCCGTTACTACATTCACTGGAGGAGCCGTCCGGGAGTAGAGGATCGAATCCACAGACCATCCCGCGAAAGTCCCCTTCAGCACTCCGCTTTGTGGTCCCGGAATATCCCAGGAAACCGCACCCGACAAACTGCTTCGAACGTCGTAGTCAGACGGGCCCCGTTCATTCGATCCACTTGATTCAGCAAGCGGAACATTTTCAATATCGCCGTCGGAAGAGACGTCGTCCAGAGAGTGACTCCAAGTGTAGGAAAGAAGTGACTGTAACCCGTGCGAGAGCCGGTGACGATATTGCGCTTGTAGGGCGTTGTAGCTGGAACTCCCAGCATTGCGCTGAACGTCGAAGCGATAGGTGAAATCTGGATTTGGAGCATAATAAATGTCTCTCCTCATTAATTTACGAGCGGTCGCGCCGACATAGGTCAGCCCAAGAACGTCATTCCCGCCAAAACTGCGCTCGATAGCAACATTCCACTCATAGGTCTTCGGTAATGCATGGTTCGGATCTACAACAGAAATGGATGGCACAGGAGGGCTCGTTGTGAAAGGCGGAGGGATGGCGCTACTGCCGGTCAACGGAAACGAGGCTCCGAAAAGAGACCGTTGTTGAATATAGGGGAATGAACTCATTGCATTTGTTATGTCCGCATACCCGAGGTCATAAAACACGCCCACTCCGGCTCTCATGACCAGATTTGAGGTTAGCTGCCATGCGAGACCGAGTCGGGGAGCGAAATCATCTTTTTGGGGATGCCAGAGCGCAGTTCCTTCCGGTGCCAACACAGTTGTCGCCAGGTTGGTCACTTGGGTGACAGTAAATGGCGGAGTCCCATTTGGCGATGTAGGCGCCGTGTTGTACTCCCAACGTATGCCGTAGATCGCTGTTAACTTACGAAATTTCCATGTATCTTGAGCGAAAAGACTGACGTTATATGTCACGAGCTGCACGTCGGGCGTTGCGGAATTTACATTCACTTGTGTTGCCGAATTAGCTAAAACATCTGTCAGCGCGTCGAAGAAGAATGCCTGGTGATACGAGTTTGGTTTTTCTTCAGGGTTTAAACGGCGAAAATCAATCCCGAATTTCAGTTGGTGGTTGGCTACCATCCACGATAGGTTGTCCGTGACATTGATCTGATGTTGTAGAGTGTGCCCGATTGGTCCGACATCAAAAACTAATGCCAAACGGAATCAAGCCCACTTGAAAGGTAAATAAGGATCTACTGAAGGATTGGCCTGTTGGGAATAGCTCTGAACCTGAAGGGGGAATTGCCCCTCCGAAGTCATCGATTGTCAGAAAGCTGTCGCCTTCGCTTAAGCTGCGATTGAACCGGAACTCATTCACTGCATGAGAGGCGATCGTCTGATCCGCACCCAGCGTAAGAGACTGAGTACGATCCTTCGTATGCAGCAGAGTGCTGTAGTTGAAGGACAAACCAGCGCGCTGAATGAGGCTCGAAGGCGCGTCGCTGTACCTTGCAAAGAAGCTTAACCGAGGTGACACGATGTAGTCGACGCGCCCACTGTACGAATCGAGTGACGAAGGATCCGAGTAGCCAGCCGCAAATGCGGCGGTGCCGTTGCCAAGATCGGGACCGTTCGGCTTTGGAAATGCGTTGAGCAAAGGCTGTACGGCACTGGGCGCACTTTGACGCGCCGCGAGCGAGGGCTCAAACGTGTTGGCAATTTGGGGCTGACGGACGCGAAGTGCTTCATAGGAGCCAAAGAAGAACAATTTATTCTGCTGTATCGGGCCGCCAAACACCCCGCCGAAGTCGTTCTGCCGCAATGCGGGCTTGGCTATTCCGTTATTGTCAGCGAACCAGTCATTCGCGTCGAACACGTCATTGCGGAGATATTCGAACACTGTGCCAGAAAAACGGTTGCTCCCAGACTTTGTCACGACCGAAATCTGCGCTCCCGGTTGACGCCCAAACTCTGGAGCAAAGGTTGAGGTCTGGACACGAAATTCCTGCAACGCGTCGAGCGACACAAGGTTGCTCATTCCTCCGAATGCGCTGGTTGCTGGGAGTTGGCCCGTTCCACCTTGGCTAAAGCTAGCGCCTGGCGTCCCCAAGTTTGCGCTCACGCCGTCCACCATAAAGTAATTGGCATCTGGGCGCTGGCCGTTCACGCTGAATTGGCCCTGCTCATAGAAAGCGGCGGTCGGAGTCAGCACAACACCGGGTGTTAGATCAAGAAGCGAACTGAAGCTGCGACCGTTGAGAGGCAAGTTTTCCACGAACCGGTTTTCAATCACGGTACTCACGGCCGCCGTTTCCGTATCCAGCAGGGGCGCACCGGATTCCACCCGGATTGTTTCGGAGGTGGAGCCGACTTGCATTACGAAATTCAAACTGAGCGCATCTTGCACGTGCAAGATCACATCTGGCCTGATGAGCGTTTTGAATCCCGACTTCTCCACTTTCAGCCGATATGGCCCAGGAGGAAGGTTTGGCAAGTTGTAAACGCCGGAGGCGTCGGTACTGGCATCGTACTCTGTGCCTGTGTTTGCGCTGGTAGCCGCAACC
>Ga0206925_1069_pt1 | contig 22113 bp, 11 predicted proteins | sample Alteio_BWOrgHeat_62_FD_152944 | JGI IMG/M metagenome (GOLD analysis project Ga0206925, IMG submission 152944) | Enriched cells from forest soil in Barre Woods Harvard Forest LTER site, Petersham, Massachusetts, United States -... | ecosystem: Environmental > Terrestrial > Soil > Temperate forest >...
AAATCATATTCACTTTTGTTTTTTGTACAAGGTCATAAGCAACTGTTGTATTGGATTGAAATGGATTCGGGAAAACCGCAATTTTAATTTCCTGGTTTTCAAATTTTTCGAGTCCTGATTTTGAAATGGTAACTGTAGTGTCAAATTCACTGATACATCCATTTGCATTCGTCAGAGTCAGTTGAATACTGTAAGAGGTATTTGTTTGAAAAACATGCTTAACAGAATGCCCTGTAAGCTTGGTGCCATCTCCAAGCGACCAGTGATATGAAGTGTCATTATAGCTACTGTCATTGGCGTGAAATACAGCCTGGTTAAATAAATAACTTAGCTTCCAATGGGCATCAGGAAGGTTGTAAATAGTTGCCGTTTTGGTACTTGAATCAACACATCCTTCTATATTGGATGCTAATAGTTTTATACTATAAGTGCCGCCCAAGGCAAAAATATGCGATGGATTTTTAAACGAAGAAGTATCTTTTCCAGATATTTTCGTGGCGATATCACCAAAATCCCATTTATAAAAATCTGCACCAGAACTTGAATCTGAAAAATTTAAAACTTTACCTGCACATACTTTAGCCAGGTATGCAATATTCGCTATCGGCGTTGGCTTCACCAGGATACTCTTTTTTACTGAATCGGTACAACCTTTGATACTCGTCTCCAATACAGATATTATTCCGGAAGCAAAAGCAGGCCAGATTACTTTAATACTACTGGTACCTGCGCCTGTAATAATGCTACCACCATTCACTTGCCATAAATAATTGCCGCCACTGTCGTTCTTTGTACTATATATAATATTTCCACGAGCACAAGGAACAGTATCGCCAACAATTTGAGGTGCAGGCAAAGCAAAAACCCTTACTGTATCATTAGCAGTATCTATACATCCTTTATCGGTGGTTGTAACCAGTCTCACTCCATAGGTTCCGGCTTTGGTATAGGAGTGCAAAGGATTTTGAATTAAAGAATTTAAACCATCACCATAGGTCCATACCCATGCAGCAATTTTTCCAGAACTTAATGCACTGTTATCCTTGAAATTAAAACTGTTACCTGTTAAGCAAAGCCCGGTGCTGTTTACCATAATCGCGGCCGCAGTTTGAGGATATACCGATATTAATTTTGAAAATGTATCAACGCAATTATTACTGGTGGTAACCTTCAATACCACTTTGTAAGATCCTGATTTTAGGTAATTATGTGCCGGGTTTTGTTTGGTTGAAGTATTACCATCGCCAAAATCCCAAGCCCAAACTACTAAGTTTCCGGTTGATACCGTAGTCTTGTCCGTAAATGTAAAACTATTGCCTTTTAAGCAACTCCCCGTTCCGTTTGAAGTGAAATTGACAGCAGGGGTCGGGAATAAAGTAACTGCTTTAGTTAATGAATCGCTGCAGCCATTTCCTGTTGTTACTTTCAGTTTCAAGTTATACGTGCCAGCCGTTTTATAACCATAGCTTGGGTTTTGTGTTGCAAGGGTATTTCCATCGCCAAAATCCCAGTTCCAGGTAGTTATTTTTCCGGAAACCACAGTGCTTTTATCAGTCAGCACAAAATTGTTTGCTTTCAGGCATTCTGATATATTATTAATATTATAAGCAGCAACCGGCTGAGGGCTAACCACAACCGTTTGTGTTGTAGAATCAAAGCACCCAAAGTTAGATTTTACTTTAAGCTTTACCGTGTAGGTTCCCGTAGTGGCGTAAACATTGGTAGGGTTGGCACTCGTAGAAGTGTTTCCATTGCCAAAATCCCATGCCCACTGAGAAATACCTCCTACGGATACGGTGGTTTTATCAGTAAAAATATAACTGTTAGTTTTAATGCATTGGTTGCTGCTATTTACAGTAAATGCTGATACTGGCTTTGGCCATACATTCATTGGGTTCACAACTGTATCAATACACCCATTATTTGTAGTCACTTTAAGTTTCACCTTAAAAGTGCCTGAAGTAGCATAGGCATGCGTTGTGTTTTGTGTGGTTGCCGCATTGCCATCGCCAAAGTCCCAGTTCCAGTTTGCAATGGAACCGGAAGAAACGCTGCTATTATCGGTAAATACATAACTATTCCCTGTTAAACATTGAACCGTCGAATTTATGCTATAAGCAGCATTTGATTGAGGATAAACAATTACTGTTTTTGAGGTATTATCAGTGCAACCGTTATTAGTAGTCACTGTTAATTTCACCGTATAGGTCCCTGCACTTGCATATACATGTGTAGGGCTTTTGGAAGGTGATGTGCCGAGATCGCCAAAGTCCCATGCCCAGCCTGTAATGGAACCTGAGGCTACTGTTGATAAATCAGAAAAAGAAAAATTATTACCTGAAAGACATTGTCCTCCACTGCCAATACTAAAGCCTGCGGTCGGTTGCGGATAAACAGTCATTTGTTTTGAAATAGTATCAATACAACCATTATTGCTGGTTACTTTCAATATCACTTTAAATTTGTTTGCTGAAGAATATGATCTCCCTGGGTTTTGTGAAGTTGAAGATGTAAGGTCGCCAAAATCCCAGTTCCAGTTGGTAATAGTGCCTGAAGAAATTGTAGATTTATCTGTAAAGGCAAAACTATTAGTTGCAAAGCATTGCGCTGCATTATTAACATTAAATGCGGGTACAGATTGCGGATATACGGTAATAGCTTTAGAGGTATTGCCAGAACTCCCCAGCGCACTGGTAGCAATTAATTTAATGGTAAAACTACCGGATTTTGTGTAAGTATGTTTAGGGTTTTGAAGAACTGACAGGGCAGTTCCATCACCAAAGTCCCATGACCATGAGGTAATAGTACTTCCTGTAACTGTGGATGCATCTGTAAAAACAAAATTATTACCGGTAAGACATTGAGAAGTGTTATTTATGGTAAAATCAGTTGTAACCGGGTTCGCCGTGAAAAGATCACCAACCCATGCACCTCTGCCGTAGGTTCCTGCTTTTATTTTATTGTTTAAACTATTAGAGGGATCATAATATATTTCGAGTTCCATTACCCTAATGGCAGTTGGCAGGCCTGTTTTAAAAGGAACCCAGTCTGTCATGGATGAATCACGATAATATACACCTAAATCTGTCCCAATATATAAGCCTGAATATGAGTTTTTATCAATTACAATCGTACTTTTTGCTACAGAAGGCAGAGAACCTGTTATATCTTTCCAGGTAAGGCCTTTATCATTTGATATATATACACTTTGGTTTTGAATAATGTACACTGTATTTGGATATTTTGGGTGTGTTTTTACGTCTACCACCAAAACATTATTTGGGAGTTTAGACGTAATGTCTGACCATGTGGGCGTAACCGCATTGATATTGGAGCTTACAAATAAGCGGTCATCATCCCTCGAAAAATAAAACACCCCGGTATCCGCAGACGATTGTTCTGTAACTACGACAAAATCGGAATTTGAACCTAGGTTATTCGAAATTTTGGTCCATACCGGGGTGGTTGCTTTTGTGTTAAGGCATCGCCAGATATTATGATACCCTGCAAACATGGCTTTATTATTTGATTTGCTTACTACATATGGCGTTACCCATGCGCCTGAGTCTGTAATACCATTTGTACCATTACCTGCCAGGTGGGTATAAAATGTTTTACCTGCATCAGATGACATATAAATATCACCGTAATATATTTCCCCATATTGATAGTTAGTGTCTTTAGGGTCAACAGCACACTCCATACCGTCACCGCCTATCACAAAATTCCATTTTCCGTTATTTAATTGAGAAGTGCCATTGTCCTGGAAACCGGCCATCATAAGATCCGGCCTTGTGGCACTTTGACCTATTTTATATATTTCACTAATACATATACCATTACTGATATTGTTCCAGGTAGTACCTTTGTCAGACGAGTAATATATTCCACCGTCATTGCCTACAAATAACTTGTTATTAAGCGGGTTAATTGCAAAAATATGCTGATCGGAGTGAATTACAGCCGGTGGAGTTGAAAGCGACCCCACCCAATGGGCTACTGTGCTCCAGGTAGCGCCAGAATCTACTGATTTTTGAATATTAATTCCGCCAACATATAAAGTGCCTTTGTTAAGCGTATCAACAGCTACACATAAATCATACCAGGCCTGGCCCCCGCTGCCCGATCCATTATCAGCATAGTCCAGTATATTTGGCGTAGTTGACTTTGACCTGAATGTAGTGCCTCCATCCGTAGAAACATAAGTAGCATTGTATGTAGTGAAATTAGAAGTTACAAAATATACACGGTTGGTATCGGCAGGTGTGACACCTATAACGCCTCTATAAGGAGTCCCCAGTCCCGCAATCTGCGTAAATGTAAGGCCCCCATCTTTTGAACGGTAAAAAGAACCGCTTGCTGTGGCATATACTACATTAGGATGTTTAGGCTTAAATACCAGATCTTTATAATATTGGGTATTACCTGATGTCTTTGTCCATGTTGCACCTGAATTGATTGATCTGAATATCCCGGAACTGGTAGCAGCCAATAAAATATTGGTACTTGAAGGATTGATTAGTATCTTGGTAACGGTGACACCACCCATCCCTGAATTTGAATTGGTCCAGGTACTGCCGCCATTGATTGATTTCATTACTCCAAGGCCAGGCGCATCAGCATTATCTCTATCACCTGTGCCTATATAAATTGTTGCCGGTGTATTAGGATCTACAGCAATGGCCGAAACACCGAGTGTGGATAGACCATCCGTTAATGTACCCCAGGTAGTTCCGCTATCGCTTGTAACCCAAAGACCTCCACCGGCTGATCCTATATAAATTGTACCTTTTTTCACAGGATCAAAAGCTATAGCGTTAATTCTGCCCATACCATTTGGCTGAGAAACCGTATTTTTAGGCAATGATGTTGGTCCGATTGAAGTCCAGTCGCCGGTAGGGTTACCTGCGGGTTTAGCGCCACCCTTTATGGCATTGTCGTTCCCGTTATTGCGCAAGCCTGCATTATATTTTAATAATTCATTTGCAATCTGTCCTCCCGTTATACGGGTACCGTCAGGATATATCCTCCTTTGGGTCACATATTCCCATCTCTTATAAAGTGCAAATCCATCCTCTTCTTCTTCGCCCTCATCTTTTTTTACAGCATCCCTGTCTTTATCTTCATCAACATCATGATGTTTGGCATAGTAAAGGTTAAACGCGTGCTGCACCGTATAGAAATTGACAGATTCGTCCTGCATCATTTCAATCCAGTATGGATAGTCTGCCGTATCTTTAGCAACGGCTTGTGCCTTCGATTTTAAGGTAAAAATAAGCAGAAATAAAGGCAGAATGAGTAAGAATTTTTTCATAGATGTTTTTTTTGTCGTTATTATGGTACCCTGGCAGAAAACGGGGCAACAGACAAAAAGAACCTTGCAAAAAAGTCCATATTGCCTAATTACTAATCATTTAATAGAATTCCCCTAAAATCTATCAGCTACAATTAAAGACAAATATATATAAAAAAATGAGAAGTAAGTAATTGCTCTCACATTAAACGCTTCCCGCATTTTATAGTCTATATTGTGTCTAACCTAAAAGGAGAAGTGCAGATGGAAGGAAAAAATGATGTGGCATTGAGGCATCTTTATTCGAGGGCGGGGTTTGGATTATCAGCTTCGGAATATGAAAAGAGAAAAGGACATCCTGTGGCCCAGGTTGTGGATCAGCTATTTGCTGAGGCCGGCAATTATACTGAATTAAGAATAGATAAAGAGCTGCATCCGCCGAAGTATTATGCCAAAGACATGATGGCAAAACTAAGCCCGGACGAACGGAAAGAGCTCCGAAAGCAATCCGTAGCCGATGAGGCCACGATGAATGCCATGTGGATGGATAAAATGACAGTTGACGAAGGTGTGCTCCGAGAGAAAATGACCTTCTTCTGGCATGGGCATTTTGCCTGTCGGAATGAAGTAGCACTCTATGCACAAAACCTGAATAATACATTGCGGAAAAATGCATTGGGTAACTTCGGTGATCTGTTACTGGCGGTATCCAAAGACCCGGCCATGCTGCTGTATCTCAACAACCAGCAAAACAAAAAGCAGAGCCCTAACGAGAATTTCGCCAGGGAAGTAATGGAGTTATTTACCATTGGTCGTGGAAACTATACTGAGGAGGATGTAAAGAATGGGGCCAAGGCTTTTACAGGGTGGGCTGCAGATGGCGAGGGAAATTTTATCGTACGCCCAAAGCAGCATGATGATGGCTTGAAAACCTTTATGGGCCATACTGGTAATTTTGACGGGGAGGATATTTTGAAGATCATCCTGAGCCGGAAAGAAACAGCAAGGTTTATTGCTGCTAAAGCCTACCGCTACTTTGTGAACCAGGAAAACCCTGATGATGCTATTATTGATGAACTGGGTGCGGTGTTTTATGCGTCTGACTACAATATCAGTACGCTGATGCAACATATCTTTAAAGCAGACTGGTTTTATGATCCCAAAAATATGGGAAACCGGATCAAATCGCCGGTTGAACTGCTGGTGGGTATGAAGCGGGATTTTAAGATCGTATTCGAAAAACCTGAAGTAGTAGTGGGCGTGCAAAGGCTGCTGGGCCAGGTGCTTTTTAATCCACCAAATGTAAGCGGCTGGGCAGGTGGCCGAAGCTGGATTGACAGTTCGAGTCTCCTATACCGGATGAAAATACCGGAAGCAATATTAATGGGTTCTGGTATGGATGCTTCCATCAAAGACGACCCAATTGAGAATATGCGGATGAATGCCATAAATAAGCGAATCCTGAAAAACATGAAATGCGAGGTGGACCTGGGATATTATACCATAAAATATAAAGGCAAAACCAACGAAGAAATCGTTGAAGATATCAGTCGGAATTTTTTGGGTTCCGGGGCTAATGATAATAATAAAAGCCTTGTCTTAAAGTTTGTAAACAATACCGGGGATGACCCTGTAAAAGCAGCCATGATGCGGGTGTGTAGTTTGCCGGAATATCAGCTTTGTTGATTATGAGTTATTAAGTTTATTTAGTTATTATGTTATTAAGATACCGGCACCGTTTTTACCTTTAATGAAACCTGTATGTGATTGAAAATATGTTATTTATATGATAAAAGATTTATCCTGGTGAAGCGAACAAAAAAGAAAGATGAGGAATCTAAAAAGCGCAACTTAATAACACACTTCCTCAATAACATAATAACATACCCAAGATGAAAAGAAGAGAATTTGTAAGATATACTTCCCTGGCATCAACGGCACTTTTGGTGCCACAGTTTTTGAAGGGATTTGAACGTTTGGGGAGTCCGTACCTGGGGCCTGCGGAAAGGGCATTTGCTGTATCGGGAAACCGGAAGATACTGGTTATAGTACAGCTATCCGGCGGTAATGACGGGTTGAATACTATTATTCCTTATCGCAATGATATATACCATAGCCTGCGGCCTGTTATTGGCAAAAGCGAAACGGAAGTACTGCGGCTGAATGATGAACTGGCTTTCAATCCTGCCATGGAAAAACTTAAGGGGCTTTATGATGATGGTAAAATGACCATTATCAATAGTGTAGGCTATCCGAATCCCGACAGATCGCATTTTCGTTCTATGGATATCTGGCATTCTGCCAGTGATGCAGACCAGTACCTGCATACGGGTTGGGTGGGCAGATACCTGGATTCAAATTGCCCGGGTGCACAACATCCCTACAGTGCCATTGAAACCGACAACAGCCTGAGCCTGGCCCTTCGAGGTGCCAAACGGACAGGCATTGCCCTTGAGAATCCTGATGCCTATTATGCCCTGGCGACAGAGAAATATTTTAAGGCAATATCGGATTCGCACTCTGCTGATCCTGCTGATGATAACCTGCATTATTTATATAAGACCCTGGCCGAAACGGGTTCTTCCGCAGACTATATCCATGAGGTATCAAAGGTCTATAAATCTGCACTCGAATACCCGCAGGGGGAGTTTGGCAAGAACCTGAAAACGATATCTAACCTCATTATTTCAGAGCTGGATACCAGTGTATATTATATATCGCTGAGCGGGTTTGACACCCATGATCTGCAACCCGGCAGGCAGGATAAACTGCTAAAAGAATTGTCAGAAGGTTTGTCCGTTTTTACAGATGACCTGAAAGCCAATAACCGGATGAATGATGTAGTGATCATGACCTTTTCAGAATTTGGAAGAAGGGTAGGGCAAAACGCCAGCAATGGCACCGACCATGGCACAGCCAATAATATGATGATCATTAACGGCAATCTTAAAAAACCGGGCATCTACAACGAGGCACCAGACTTAAAAAACCTTGATAATGGTGACCTGGTTTATAAAATTGACTTCCGCGAAATCTATGCTGAAATGCTTGACACCTGGCTTGGCGCAGATAGCGAATTAATTATGGGGAGAAGATATTTACCATTAGGATTGGTATAGGGAGGAATGTTTCTTACAGGTTAAAAAAATTATCCACAATCTCAATACGCAATACTCACTACTCAAATCTATATTATACCTTTGGCGATTCATAGAATTTGAGAACGCGTGAGAGTTGACCCTGCAAAAGAATTTCGGTTAATATTTACCCTTAGTCCTGATACTGAAATCGGGCCTTTGATAGAACCGTATGTGGTGCAGCTCAATAGCAACGAGACCTTCTCACTAACCTACCAAAGGGTCTATTTTAATACGATGAAAGCCTTTTCGGAGGGCTTTAGCGAGGTAGATAAGGAGCTGATAAAGATAAGTTCCGAATATGCGCTTGAAAATATCGTAAAGAAATTCAGCAAGAAGGATCTCAGGCCACATGAGTTTATCTCCCGGTTCATGGACGAGAAGATGCTGAAGGAAGTGATCAGGCCCTTTGTGGATGATAAACTGGCGCAGTGCATCCGGCTGCTTAAAGGACATACTCTTTATCTTCGTGGCAAAAGCGGTAACCCCGCACACCGGGAACTGGAATTTGAGGAAGAAGAGGTAAGTGTACATTTCCACTTTGTAAAGGAGAAAGAAGGCACCCGGTACTACCCAACCTTTCGCTGCCGGGATGAGAATATATCCTTTGTGAATAAGCAGGTACTCATCATTACTAACCGGCCTTGCATTCTGCTTTGCGAAAATAAGGTCTATTATTTTGACGACTCACTGGAAGGAAAAAAGCTGACTCCATTTTTTAGCAAATGGAATATTGAAATACCCAAGGCATCGGAGCCGCAATATTTCAGGCGGTTCATTATGCCGCTGATAGAAAAGCATAAAGTGATTGCAAAGGGTTTTGATATCTTTTCTTTTGACAACGATCCGGTGCCATGGCTGAAAATGGAAACGGGATGGAATGGAAATCCGGCTTTGCTGCTCTATTTCGATTATCGGAAGGAAAGAATAGCTGCTGAAGATCCGAAAAAGGTCCATGTAAAAATGGAAAAGACGGATGAGAACTATACCTATTTCAAGATCACCCGCCAGATGGAGACCGAGAAGCACAAAAAGCAAATGCTGGAAGAAGCAGGCCTGGTGCAGGGCGATGGTTCAGGCTGGCTGCCGGTAGGGTTCAATGGCAACACATCTGCCTCTGACCTGGTAACCTGGATCAATAACAACCGCTCAAAACTTGAAAAGGATGGATTCAGGATTTCGCATGAAGGTGCCAATGGCAGTTATTTCCTGGACGAGATTAAGCTGAACTTTGATATTAAAGAATCAAGCGACTGGTTTGATGTATATGCAACCGTCAGTTTCGGGGATTATAAGATACCATTCATCCGGCTTAAGAAATACATCCTTAACGAGATCAGTGAGTTTATTTTGCCCGATGGCAAGATCGCAATCATCCCTAAGGAATGGTTTGCCAAATATAAAGACCTTCTGGCACTCTCAGGCGGGGATGAACAGAGGCTGGTTGTTAAGAAACATCACTACCTGCTTATTGATAATATATTCTATGATGGCGATTCCAAGCCGATCATTCATAAGAACCTATACCTGTCGTTCAATGAATTGATCAGCGCCCACCACGAACCTGTGCCTGAAACTTTTAAGGATGTCTTAAGACCTTACCAGGAAACTGGTTTCCAATGGATGAACTTCCTTAAAAAGAACAAATTTGGTGGCGTACTGGCAGACGATATGGGCCTTGGTAAAACCATCCAGGCACTTGCCTTATTGCTTAATGAACAGCAACATCCGGAAGATATTGAGGAAGAGAAAACCGAGGAAATAACCGGTGGCCAGCTCAGCCTTTTTGATGCCGTTACTACCAAACCCAATGGTACCAAAAAGCGCTTTCTGCCTACCCTTATCGTGATGCCTACTTCCCTCATACACAACTGGCAATATGAAGTAACCAAATGGGCACCGGCCCTGAATGTGGTGGTATATACAGGCTTTGACCGTGAAGATAAACTGAAACAATTTGCAAAAGCAGACATCATTTTGTCAACCTATGGTACCACCAGGAATGATATTGAATTGCTGAAGAATTTCGAGTTCAACTATATAATTCTTGACGAGAGCCAGGTCATTAAAAACCCGCTCGCTAAAGTGAGCAAAGCGGTTAAAACCCTGCATGCCCATCATCGTCTCGGTCTCAGCGGTACACCGGTCGAAAACTCACTCATGGACCTCTGGAGCCAGATGTCATTTCTGAATCCCGGGCTGCTTGGCAGCTACCAGTATTTCAGGGATGAGTTTGTATTGCCTATCGAAAAGAAGAACGACGAGGAGCGCAAGCAGAAACTTAAAATTCTCATACAGCCCTTTATACTTCGCCGTACCAAGGAGCAGGTAGCCAAAGACTTGCCGGAACTTTCAGAGAAACTCTATTTCTCTGAAATGACGACTGACCAGAAAGAATTATACGATAGCACCAAGAGTTTCTATCGCAAACGCATCCTCGAAAACATGGAAGAATTCGGTGAACAAAGGGCCCGTTTCTTTGTGCTTAAAGGCCTGATGCAACTGCGCCAGATTGCAAATCATCCTAAAATGATGGACCCAAACTATGCCGGAGAATCAGGTAAGTTTGACGACATTATTAATACGCTTGAGAGTGTGGTGAGCGAAGGGCACAGGGTCCTTGTTTTCTCCCAGTTTGTCAGGCACCTTGACATCATCAAAGCGCATCTCAAAAAAGAAGAAATCCCATTTGCTTACCTAACCGGCCAAACCCGAAAAAGAGCCGAAGAGATCAATGCTTTTAAAGCTGATGCCGATAAACCAGTTTTCCTCATTTCCCTCAAAGCAGGTGGTGTAGGCCTCAATCTTACCGAGGCCGATTATGTCTTTATCTGTGACCCCTGGTGGAACCCGGCGGTTGAACAACAGGCCATTAATCGTGCGCATCGTATCGGACAGGATAAGAATGTTTTCTCCTATAAGTTCATTTCCAAAGATACTGTTGAAGAGAAGATCCTTATTCTCCAGGAACGCAAACTTCGTCTCAGTTCCGACCTTATCCAGACGCATAAAGGCTCCCCGAATTTGCTGAGTAAGGAAGATATAGAGTTGTTGTTTAGCTGATTTATTTGCGCCTTTCACTATTTACCCATTACCAATTACCCATTGCTCCTAAAAAAAAACTTTTTAACAAATTCTTCTCACTTCTCACCACTTACTTCTTACTATTTACCAAATATTCCCCTTAATTTCGCCCGCGTTTTCAAATCAGTCGCCCGCAGGCAATAGCCCCATGAAAATAAATACCCTCATATATATTGCTGCCATGGCCCTGGTTTCCTGTAATACCTCTACTCAAAATAAAAATAAACAAACCATGTCCGTTAAATTACCTGATGTTCACTCATGCGCCCGTCCTGATGATGCTGTTGTTAAAGACCTTGATCTCGATGTAACAGTCGATTTCAAAACCAAAACCATATTTGGAAAGGCCAGCTATAAAATAGAAAACAAAACCGGCACCGATACCATATACCTCGACACCAAGGATATGGACATCGAGAAAGTGACCGAAGGCATGAATGAAACCAGCTCCCCTTTCGAAATGGGACCGGAGGTTAAATACCTGGGCAAGGCACTGAAAATAAAAATAACACCGGAGACCAAATACATCCATATCTACTACAAAACGCGCCCTGAAGCGGCGGCCCTGCAATGGCTGGAGCCACAACAAACAGCAGGCGGCAAATATCCTTTCCTCTTTACCCAGAGCGAAGCGATACTGGCCCGTACCTGGGTACCCTGCCAGGATGGCCCCGGTGTAAGATTTACCTACTCTGCTACTGTAAAAGTACCTAAAGAGCTGATGGCGGTAATGAGCGCAGAGAACCCTGAAGAAAAATCGAAAGACGGGATCTACCATTTCCACATGGAGCAGGCCATCCCTTCTTACCTCATGGCACTGGCTGTGGGTGATATCGCTTTCAAATCGCTGAGCAACCGGACAGGCGTGTATGCGGAGCATGTAACGCTTGAAAAGACAGCCTATGAGTTCGCGGATATGGAAAAGATGCTGGATGCGGCTGAGAAATTGTACGGACCCTATGCATGGGAGCGGTACGATGTCATTGTATTGCCACCAAGTTTCCCCTTTGGAGGGATGGAAAACCCAAGGCTCACCTTCGCGACACCAACAATATTGGCGGGTGACCGGTCACTGGTAAGCCTGGTAGCGCACGAGCTGGCACACAGCTGGAGCGGAAACCTGGTAACCAATGCTACCTGGGATGATTTCTGGCTGAATGAAGGCTTTACGGTATATTTCGAAAGACGTATTATGGAAGCCCTGGAAGGCAAAGACTATGCAGACATGCTTGAAGTGCTCGGCTACCAGGATCTGAAACGCAATGTAGATGAACTCGGCGCTAAAAGCGATGATACCAAATTGAAATTACACCTGGAAGGCCGCGACCCTGACGATGGCATGACCCAGATAGCCTATGAAAAAGGATACTCGTTCCTGCGCCTGATGGAAGACCATGTCGGCCGGGATACATTTGACGCCTTTGTGAAAAAGTATTTCGCAACGCATGCTTTCCAGAGTATGACAACGGAAAAATTCCTGAAATACCTGGAAAAAGATCTGACCAAACACGATCATAAACTCGAAGACTCGATCAATATCAATGCCTGGGTATATGAGCCTGGCATTCCTAAAAACTGCCCAATCATTGTTTCTAAAAGATTTGAGAAAGTGGATGCTACCCTGGCCGACTGGACCAATGGCAAACCAACCAAAGAAATGGAAACAGAAAACTGGAGCAGTCACGAGTGGTTACAATTTATCCGCCACCTGCCTGAAAACATGACTCTGGCACAAATGAAAGACCTTGATAAAGCATTTGGATTTACCAACAGCGGTAATTGCGAAATACTGGCTGCATGGTTTGAGCCGGTGATCAAACATCAATATAAAGATGGCTATGCCAGCCTGGAAAAATTTATGACGACCGTAGGCAGGCGCAAGTTTATAGTTCCGCTTTATAAGCTTCTAATCGCGACCCCAGAAGGCAAAAAAATAGCCATGGATACCTACAAAAAAGCCAGGCCCAACTATCACACCGTAGCAACAAGCACGATAGATGAGATATTGGCGTGGAAGTAGGGAGAGAAAATTTGTGATTGGAAATTTGAAATTTGGGGTGGAATGTATAGGTTCTTGAACTATACTACTTTATCAGGATCCTCCCTATTGTCAAATACTGAATATACCTTAATAATATCGCCCTCAATTGCATATAAAACAGATACCTGTCTGAGGACAACCGCGCGCCTGCATCATATTTTGAGATCTGAAACAGGATAAATCTCAGGATATTTACTAACAAGTTTTTCAAACTGTTTTAAAGCTACAAGAAACGATTTGATTTCTTTTGAAGTCCAATGTTCTTCAAGATAAAATATGATATTATCTACCCTTCTTAAAGATTCGTGGGACCAGCGAACTTCAAACTTTCTTTTCATACCTGTCCCAGAACTCGTCACTGGTCAAAAATTTCCCATCCTTATGATCCTGGATACCACGTTCCAAAGATTTTTTCTGGCTTTCAGTTAGAGAGTCATACCAATCTCCAGATTCTACTGAATTTTTAATTGAATTCAGAGAATCTAAAAGCTTTCTGTCAGTTACACCTGTTAACCAGGTAATTAGTTCTAATTTTAAAACTTGGCTACTCATAAATTACTTTGCTAAACAAATATACATATTTCAACTCATATTAATTCATTTAGCTCAAATTATCAGAAAATCTCTATTCAATCCCCCAAAAAGCCTTATTTTAGCCGACAATTTGATTTAACCATAAATAAACTTCATGCAGCACAAATACATTCATTATTTCAGAGCGCTTATTCTCATAGTTATATGCGGAATTTCTTTTCAAGTAGCCAATGCCCAGACTTCTGCAAAGGCCAGTATATATTTTAAATCGGATGCGGCGGATATAAGCAAGGCCGGCTATTATACCCTGGATTCTATTAACTATATTGCCAACCACATGACGGAGATTCATGTTGAAATATATGGGAACAGCGATAGCCTTGGTTCTAACGATGCCAATATGAAACTTTCAGAAAAGAGGATGCTTGCTGTAAGAACCCACCTGATGGCAAACGGTATCAGCGATGCCAAAATAAAAGGATTTGCCAATGGCGCTGAAAAAGCAAAGTTCAGGAACTCTGACGAATACAACCGGGCACGCAACAGGCGGGTGGATGTGATTTTAACGGGTAAAAAAATTGATAAAGATACCATTGTTGCCAGCAATGGTGTGTCCATAAAAATACCAGCCAATACATTCACGCCAAATTTTAATGATGAACTAAACTTTAAACTTGAATTCGTAAATGATTACAGGCCAATGGCTGCCAACAGTATCTCAAATATAGACTCTGAAGGTAACCGATTGAGTGCCGGTGCTATGGTTTTCTTAAAGGTGACCAACCCGAAAGATGGAAAGCCTATAGTTGCATACCAGAATACAAAAGAAATTATGATCAAAGCCCCATCCAAGGAATACGATGCCAAAATGAAGGCATTTGTATGGGATCCTGCACAGCATGCATGGAAAGGAAACAACCTGAGCTTAAAATGGATACAAGACCCAACCCCGCATTTTGAAATGCAGGTATCGTCTCGTTCCTTTTTCGATGGTAACCTGTTCGTATGCGCCGGTAAACCATGGCCGGCAACCAACTGCAAAAGCCCGTTCGCCTATCGCAAACTGCCTTCAGAATCAGATACTACCGTCAGGTTTTTAGAAAATGGCACGGTAGTGAAATTTGATGCGGGTTCATTTGCTCCGATGCCTATCAAGGGTGTCATGATTCATCTTGATTCATTTGCAACACCGGGCATGATGATAAAAGATAGTGTAACCTCATTATACGATGACGGGAAATACCTGCCCTTTAACCATTTGAACCATTTGTCTTATTCAATATACAAGGGACCAAAAATTAACATGCGCCCGGGCCATAAGGCAATGGTGTATTATTATACCGGCGATACCGCACGGCCTACAGAACTTCATTTGGGCGAACGTGACAGTACAGGCAATGTAAGATGGCATAAGGCATCAACAGCACCAAAAGAAATGACTGACCTTGCCTATACCTACCTGGTATTTGAGGTTCATAAAAGCCAGTACATTGGTTATGGCGATGCAGTTGAAATGACGGCAGTTACCAAAAATAAAAACCTTTCTCCTGCAGGCAATTACCAGGTAAGACTGGCAGGCGGTTTAAAACCTAAAAAAATATATGCTTTGTATCCGCAAAGTGGTGTAGTGCAGGACCTGAGGCCAGATGCAGAAGGCATGCTAAATATCCCGGCATATGACAAAGCATCATCTGTAAAACTTGTATCTATTTATTCTGAAGCGCCGGATGATTATATCTTTCAGTCCTCATTAACCAGGCTTAAATTTGATGAAAAGGATGCCTACTTTACCCTTGAAAAAAAGGACTTTAAAAAAGTGTCTGATAAAAAGACAGCTTTTGATATGATCAGGTAATTATTCTTTAGGTTTTTCCAAAGGATCGATAAGTTTGAATTCAGGACCGGCCTTAGAAAAATTGGCGCCCGAAATCTGATTGAATGAAGCGTTAAAAACAAAACACAGCCGCGATGATGCGTTTATGCCGCGTAAGAAAGTTGACCGGCCTTGTTTTGTTTAGCGCAATTCGGGCAGATTTCAGCCGAATTTTTCTAAAGCCTTGACTTTTTGTTACTTTTGCGTCAAGGCAAAAGTAAGATGAAGGCTTTTAAATTCCCTAAAATATCCTATTTTAGCACCAACAAATGAACTGCTAAAATAATGTCAGACCAGGAATATGAAGTATTGGCCCCCACGGAAGCATTGGTCTATCCGCCCGATTATATTGTAAATGAAGCCTATATCAATCGGGAAACCTACCAGAAAATGCATGCGGAGTCGATTGAAAACCCGGAAGGTTTCTGGGATCATATCGCAGAAAAAGAACTGCACTGGTTCAGGAAATGGGACAATACTTTTGAATGGAATTATCCTGATTATAAATGGTTTGTCGGAGGCAAGATTAATATTACCTACAATTGTCTCGACCGTCATATTATCAATGGCCATATTCATAAAACGGCCTATATATATACCAATGAAGCCGGGCAGGAAAAACGTATCACTTATGGTGAGTTATTCTACAAGGTGTGCAGGTTTTCTAATGGCTTAAAAAGCCTTGGGGTGGTAGCCGGAGATCGGGTAGCCATCTATATGCCTTTGTGTTTTGAGCAGATTGTAGCCATGCTGGGCTGCGCCAGAATTGGGGCGGTACATTCTGTAATATATGCAGGTTTCAGTGCGGTAGCGCTCAGGCTCCGGATTGATGATGCCAAAGCAAAAGTGCTGGTGGCAAGTACCTATACCAAACGGCGGGGGAAAATCATAGATCTGAAAGCCATAGCTGATGAAGCCGCTGAAGGACTGGAATGTGTGGAACATATTATCATGCACCAGCGGGAAGAGCCTATGGAACTTGATGAACTCGAAATAGATTTCCAGGAATTCATCAATAATCAGTCTCCTGATTGTGAAGCGGCCCAACTTGATGCCGAACATCCTTTATTTATTTTGTATACATCAGGCACTACCGGTAAACCAAAAGGCGTGGTACATACCACAGGTGGATACAATCTTTTTACCCATTACACCACCAAAATAATATTTGATTTAAAACCGGATGACCTGTACTGGTGCACGGCTGATACAGGTTGGGTGACAGGCCATAGCTATATCGTTTATGGGCCTTTATCAAACGGGGCAACCACCCTTATTTACGAAGGTGCGCCTGATTTTCCGGATCCCGCAAGCTGGTGGGCCATCATTGAAAAATACAGGGTTACCAAGTTTTATACGGCTCCGACCGCTGTCAGGTTATTTATGAAATATGGCGAGCAATGGCCTGCCAAACATGATCTTTCTTCCTTAAAAATTATTGGCAGTGTGGGGGAGCCAATTAACCCGGAAGCCTGGCACTGGTACCATAAAAATATTGGCAGGAATAATGTGGCCGTAGTGGATACCTGGTGGCAAACAGAAACAGGAGGACACATGATTGTAAGCCTGCCCTCTATTGCGCAGAAACCCGGCAGAGCTGGACTTCCTTTTATTGGAATTGACGCAAAAGTGCTAAACCGGCAGGGGCATGAAGTTCCTCCACATACCGTTGGGCTACTGGTTATTAAAAAACCATGGCCTTCGGCATTAAGAACCTGCTACGGAGAACCAGAACGCTTTCATAAATACTGGAATGAAATTGAAGGTGTTTATTTTGCGGGCGACCTGGCAACCATGGATGAAGACGGCTATATCATGATCCTCGGCCGCTCCGATGATGTGCTGAATGTATCGGGGCACCGCATAGGCACGGCAGAGGTAGAAAGCGCTCTTGTGTCCCACCATTCCGTAGCTGAAGCAGCCGTAATTGGCAAGCCACATGATGTAAAAGGCCAGAGTATAAAAGCCTTTGTTATCCTTAAGCAAGGTGTTGAAAAAACTGAAGACCTGAAAGCCCATATCCGGCACCAGGTAAAGCATGAACTGGGTGCCATTGGGGTACCTGATGAAATTGAATTTGTAGATAAATTACCCAAAACCCGTTCCGGAAAAATTATGCGCAGGGTGTTGCTGGCCAAAGAATTGGGAACAGAGGCAGGGGATACAAGTACGCTTGAGGATTAAGGAGTTGGTTTGTTGGTGAGTTGGCGGGTAATAAAAACAGAAATGGAATTATATTAATTACTACAAAAAAAGCAATTCTTTTTGAGTAAATTCTTCTCATTAATTGGGTAGCCAATAGGTGAAATCAACCGGCATCAAGATGGCCTATTTTTTGAAATGGAAAGTTAGCCACTTTCAGTTACAAGTTGAATATTGGTTAGGACATTGATCCGAAGGGCTTAGCCAACCTTTATAAATTTTATCTTTCAGTTTTATTATTACAAAAAGCCAGCCATTTTTGCACTCAATTACTTGTAGCATTTCATTAAAATAAGATTTAATCTCCGTTGCAATAGAAGAATTAATATCTGGTAATTCAAATAAAACTAATGGTTTACTGTAATTTCTTGCATAAATACCAGTATTATCACATTTCAACCAGCCAGCAATTTTAGTTGTGTCTAAAATTGAAGATGGTTTTACTTTAAACCAACCGGTTCTACAATCGGATATTTCCAAGTTGTAATAGTTTTCAGAAATAGTATCATTAATAATAGAATATATTGCTTTTCCGTTTGGTTTGTCAAAAATTTTTACTTCTTTTTGAACCGGCATTAATAACACCTTACAATATTCATTATTCTTCTGAGCCATTGAAGCACAAAAACAAAATAAAAATAAAATGATAATAAGGATATTTTTCATTTTATTTTCTATTTAATTCAAGAACACCGTTTTGTACACCTTTTAATTGCTCATTAAATTGGTCAAATCCTTTTTGTATAACTTGCCCATAAATATCTTTTTGGGTTGGACAAATTAATAGACAACCTTCAGATATTCCATTTTCTCCTTCATTATAAGTACCAGCATAACCGTTCTGATTTGAAGAATGTATAAATATACCAGTTTTGTACGCACGATCACCTCCAATGACATTTGGATTCGGATTATAGCCGCCTAAAGCAGGTACTCTTCCTCGATTTTCTACGGCCCAATTAGACTTCAATTTTCCACTCTTTCCCTTAGCGTCGAAATTAAATCTATAATTACCATCGGCAATTGCACCAAATTTTGATGGATCTGAACCCATACTATATCCTTGATAAGTTTTAATATCATCCGGGCCATTGTCACCGTAAACAGTGACCGTGGCTAAAACAGCACCTTTGCCAAATAAATTATGTCCAGCGCCCAATTTTTCATCATTTCTTCCATTAAAAACTATAACTGCTTTTTCTCCCTTTATAGTTTTAAATACATCGGCGCCTTTTTCATCAACACCTGTTTTTAATTTATACTCTGACCCATCGTTCCAATTCCAACTTTCTTCTTTTGCCCCTTCTTGTTTGTATTTAAACCAATCTTGTCCATTGGGGTCAATATTGATTATTGGGTTATTATTTACAAAATTGTAGGGACTAGCATCTGGGTATTTGGCAGCTTTTGGGTCAACAACCCACCATTTAGGCTCGTTTGGATTTAAATATGAAGTTTTAATTATCCTGCCATTTTTATCAAAATAATTAAGCACTAAAAGTTCTTTATCAAGTTCAATATATTTAACTTCTTTGGTGGTATCAACATTGTATGCTCGAAAAATTGCTTCCGGAAGTTTCAGCATTTCTCTTTTCTTAATACTTGGTGCATAATCATCATAAGGAGTTTGTGCAATACAACTGAATATTGATGAAGTGAATACAACTACAGATAATAATTTTATGCGTGTTTTCATTTTGTTGGTTTTAAGGCTCAATATTTCTTATTTTATTCTTGCTTCAGTTTGTTGTCCCTTTTTTATTTCAAGAACTTTGTCCTTGTATTGGGCTGGCGTTAGTTTAGAATATCCAATCTTTTGTATGTATCGGATATTTTCGTCCAGTTGCTTTTTCAATTGCACCAACTCTGGATATGGTTTTATTTTATGATAATCATTTAGTCCATGCGTTTTCATAGCATTGTCAAGTCTATATTTAATATCATCCCGTTTAGCAAGCTGTAATATACTTTTTGGATATACTTTTAATCCAGCCTTATATGCCTTTTGAACAAGGCTACCGTAATAAATACCCTTTTGCCTTTGGTAATAGTCTAATAAATCACTTAAACAAAGAGCAACTGATTCTTTTTCTGACAATGGTTTCATGTACAATCCGCTTTCTATTCCTGCATCCGACACGTTAAATGATTCCATAATAAAACTTGTTCTAGAAAACGTACCACTCGTTAATTCAAGGTTCCACCATTGGCCTTTTTCATCCTTATGCTTTATAAAACAATGCATTGGAGCGGTTGCTATAAACGCTTCAACATTTGCTTCATTTGCAAGGATTTTATAAAGATAAGGAAGGGAGTGACAATTCCCTTTTTTGGTTTTGAGCAAATGAGAAACCATAAAACTTTCATAATCCTTATCCCCCATAAAATTTTCAAAGTCGTATCGGCAAGGTCGATAGTTGTTTTCAGGAATACTATCCATCATGTATGAAAAAACTGCCCAATTGCCTGCAGTTTTGTAACGTTGCAAGTTTTTAGCAGCGATCATTCTATTTAATGCCAATTTTATCTTTTCAATTTCTGAACAAAATGAATTCCAGTCCAGTTTACCGCTATAGTATGCGTTTTCAGTCAAAAATACTGCTCGCTTAAAATTTAAAGTCCTTTTACTCTCAAGCATTTCTGTTATTTGATCAACAGCAACTTTATAAGGGTCATTTAAAGAATTATCAGCGGCTTTTTTTGATTTCACTTCCCTAGCCTGATTTAATTCAGGTTGTTCATTTTTTGCAACCTGAATTAAAGATGTTGTTACTGCAGGAATTGTGGCATTTTTTGTTTGTCCTGAACGGCTTAATTGAAACTTAAGAAGTGTGAATCCTCCAAAAGTTAAAGCTACTAAAATTAGAATTGAAAGGGAATTTTTCATTCTATTAATATTTCTGGCAGTAAATGTATGAAAATTTACTACTTAATATTAAAATTACACTCTATTTTTTTTCTTTCCACCTTTACTTAATCATACATTTGCTATGATCTTTTCAATCAATAAAACAATTAAAAAATAAACCCGTGAAAGAATACATGTTACTCATTCGCAATGTGGGCGATGCGAAAGCAGGATTAACGCCTGAACAACATCTGGCATTTGTAAAAGATTGTGAGGTCTATATCGAAAAACTGGTAAAAAACGGGAACCTGAAAAGTGCCCAGCCCATGATCCGGGAAGGCGCCATGATTTCCGGTACACCGGGTGCTTTTGTACAAGGACCTTATCATACGACAGATGAAATACTTGTCGGTTATTATCATATCCTGGCGAAAGATCTCGACGGTGCCATTGCCATCGCGAAAGGGAACCTTGAATTTGCGTATCATTCCAATGCAAAAGTGGAAGTAAGGCCGCTAAAAATGAAAGAAGAAACAACTTCTTATCATTATCCCGGGGGCAACCTGAAAGTCTAGTAAAATCGCTTGGCGATCCTGCCTAATTTCCATTTCAGGTTCATGGTTTCGCGCACCATATTTTTTCCTTCCAGCAGGCTTTGAAAAGTATCAGGATTTGTATCATCACGAATTGAAAACCGCCCGTTAATAGCACAAGCTCTTTCCTTAGAAATGGTTGTAACAGGCTCAGAGGTATATAGATATTGGATGCCTGTGCCTGAAGCTGCCAGGCCAACTACCGGTGCATACCAGCCACCGGGTACGGAAGCATGAATAATCGGTTTGCTAATAATTCCTGATAAAATTTCACAACTGGTTTTCCATTCCTCCAGGTTTTCTTCATAAGTCATCCTGTTCATCATCGGCTGGTGGTAATGAGAATGGCTGCCAATGATATGGCCCATTTCTGACAATTTCAGAATATCATTTTGAGTCAGAAAGCCTGGTTCGTCAATATATGAAGTAGGAATAAAAAATATTCCAATTATCCCATATTTTTCGAGAACTGGTGCAATAATTTCAATGGCACTTTGCCCTCCATCAT
>Ga0206925_1015_pt2 | contig 21664 bp, 10 predicted proteins | sample Alteio_BWOrgHeat_62_FD_152944 | JGI IMG/M metagenome (GOLD analysis project Ga0206925, IMG submission 152944) | Enriched cells from forest soil in Barre Woods Harvard Forest LTER site, Petersham, Massachusetts, United States -... | ecosystem: Environmental > Terrestrial > Soil > Temperate forest >...
ACACCAGGGCCACTAAAGGTACCACCCGTTGGCAATCCTGATAAAGTAACTGAACTTGAGCCAGCACACATGGCAGGTACTGACGCTATTGTAACAGTCGGCAATGCATTTACAACAATATTTGTCGTTGCTGAATTGGAACAGCCATTGGTACTATAAGTGTATGTTATCGTTTGAGTACCTGTTCCGGCAGTAGCAGGATTAAATGTTGATCCTGAAACTCCATTGCCGCTGAAAGTGCCACCTGCAGGAGAACCAGTTAATGCAAATGAACCAGCATTAACACAAACCGGCGCATGTGAGCCGATAGTAACTGTTGGAATAGAGTTAACAGTAATTGTGGTTGTTGCTGAAGCTGAACAGTTGGTCGCATTTGCATAAGTATAAGTAATAGTAAACGTGCCTGTTCCTGCAATTGAAGGATTAAAGGTATTGCCTGATACGCCGCTTCCACTAAAGGTACCACCTGCTGGTGAACCTGAAAGTGTTACAGAACCTGCACCAACACAAACTGGAGATAAACTTGAAATGGTTACGATAGGAAGAGCATTTACAGTTATTGATGTTGTTGCAGAATTTGAACAGTTATTAGCATCTGAATATGTATAAGTAATTGTAAAAGTTCCGGCACCTGAAATAGACGGACTGAAAGTGTTGCCAGATACACCAGGGCCACTAAAGGTACCACCCGTTGGCAATCCTGATAAAGTAACTGAACTTGAGCCAGCACACATGGCAGGTACTGACGCTATTGTAACAGTCGGCAATGCATTTACAACAATATTTGTCGTTGCTGAATTGGAACAGCCATTGGTACTATAAGTGTATGTTATCGTTTGAGTACCTGTTCCGGCAGTAGCAGGATTAAATGTTGATCCTGAAACGCCATTGCCACTGAAAGTGCCGCCTGCGGGAGAACCAGTCAATCCAAATGAACCGGCATTAACACAAACCGGTATATGTGAATTGATGGTAACTGTCGGAATAGGGTTAACAGTAATGGTTGTAGATGCTGAAGCTGAACAGCCTGCTGCATTCAAGTAGCTATAAGTTATTGTAAAAGTACCTGCACCCGCAGTTGCCGGGCTGAAAGTATTGCCTGATACTCCGGTTCCACTAAATGTACCGCCCACTGGGGATCCTGAAAGCGTTACCGAACCTGCTCCGACACATACGGGAGATAAACTTGAAATGGTTACGGTAGGAAGAGCGTTAACGACTATTGAGGTTGTTGCAGAATTAGAACAACCTGATAAACTTGTATAATTAATAGTAAATGATCCAATACCTGAAACTGAAGGATCAAATGTGTTTCCTGAAACACCAGTACCACTAAATGTTCCACCTGAAGGTGAACCTGATAAAGTAATTGCTCCGTTATTTATACATACTGGAGATACAGGTGAAATAGAAACAACAGTAAGTGGATTGACAGTAATTGAAGAAGTAGTTGAATTTGTACAACCGCTTGCATTCATATAAGTATACGTAATATTAAAAGTACCAGTACCAGAAATAATTGGATAGAAAGAAGAACCGGAAACACCTGTTCCGCTGAATGTACCACCTGCCGGAGATCCTGTAAGTGCTACCGCATTACCATTGGCACAAACAGAAGAAGGTAAATTAACAATGCTTACAGTTGGAGGTGCGCTAACTACGATTGAAGAAGTTGCAGTATTGGTACAACCATTTCCATCTGTATAAGTATAGGTTATAACAGATGTACCAGGACCGGCTGCCGCAGGATTAAAAGTACTTCCTGAAACACCATTACCAGTATAAGTACCACCTGTAGGGAATCCTGATAGTGCTACCGGCCCATTATTAATACATACTGCGCTATAGGTACCAGCCGTAATTGTAGGCAAAGAAATAACAAAAATAAAGGTTGTTGCTGAACTCGAGCAACCATTAGGATCAGTATAAGTATAAGTAATAGCTTTATTACCTGTGCCAGCAGCTACAGGATCAAATATGCTACCAGAAACACCAGGGCCACTAAATATTCCACCAGATGGGGTACCGGATAAGTTAACTGAACCGCTATTAATACATATTGGGAATTGATAAGCAATTGTAACCGATGGCATGGCATTCACGGTTATTGATTTTGAAATCGAACTTGTGCACCCGTTAACATCTGTATAGGTATAAGATACTGTATGTGCGCCAAGACCCGCAACCGTAGGATCAAAAATATTTCCGGAAATTCCTGCTCCACTATAAGTTCCTCCTGAAGGAGTAGCTGATAATGCTATTGCACCGTTTCCGATACAAATGGAAGATGCCAAAGGAAGTGAAACAACTGGCATGGCGTTTACCACTATAGAAGTAGACGCTGAATTTGTACAACCATTTCCATCAGTATAAGTATATGTAATTGTACTTGTTCCAACCCCTGCTGTAACCGGGTTAAATGTATTTCCGCTTATTCCATTTCCAGAGAATGTTCCTCCGCTTGGAGATCCGGATAGAGTTATTGTACCGCCATTTATACACATTGGCCCGTAGTTTCCTGTGGAAACAACTGGTAACGGATTAACAGTTATTGTTGCCGATATTGAATTTTTACAACCATTTGCAGCAGTATAACTGTACGTTATATTATGTGGGCCAACGCCTGCAACAGTTGGATTAAAAGTGCTGCCAGATACACCGGGCCCAGAATAAGTCCCTCCTGTTGGTGAAGCATTTAAAGTAAACATTCCACCATTAATGCAAATAGAACTGGATGCGAATGAAAGCACAGGCAATGCTTTTACATTAATCGTAGTCGAGGCACTGTTCGGACATCCGTTATTTCCAACAATAGTGTATGTAATGGTGTGTACACCAGGACCTGCAATCGCAGGATTAAAAATTCCTGAATTAATGCCAGCGCCACTATAAGTGCCTCCTGTTGGCAAACCACCACTTAAAGTAAAGGCTGCATCATTGGCGCATACATCTGAATAAGCGCCTAAAGCTACGGATGGGATAGGTAAAACGGTAACAAAAGCAGAAGTTGAATCTGAGCAACCGTTAACATCAGTATAAAGATAATATAATTTAAAGGTTCCAACGCCTGATTTACTTGGGTCAAATAGGTTATTGGTAATATTTGCACCTGAATATACACCACCTGCAGGGGTTCCACCTGCATTATATAATCCATTATTTAAGCATACAGTTGAATTTGACATGGTAACTGTAGGCAGCGGATTTACAATTATATCTACATACTCAAGATATGTACAGCCATTGCCGCTAGTATAATAGTATGTAATTGTATGTAGTCCAACACCAGCTTTGGCCGGGTCGAACGTGCTATCAACCAATTGGTCCCCTGTATAAATACCACCACCTGGTGTACCAGTTAGTACAAATGGTCCGTGATCTATACATACACTTGAAAATGGAGTAGAAACTCCAACATTGGGAATGGTGGTAACTGTGATTGTAGTTGATGCCTGGTTTGAACACCCATTCGCATCTGTATAAGAATAAGTTATTTTATGGCTTCCAAGTCCCGCAACCGATGGTCTGAAAAGATCTCCATTCTCAATACCATCACCGGAAAGCGTTCCTCCGCTTGGTTCGCCAGTCACCTGTATGTCATTTCCCGCAATACAAACAGTATTATTAGTTGCACTAATTGAAACTGTTGGGGGAGGATTAACGGTAATTGTAATAGAATTGGAATGAGAACACCCATTTGGGTTAGTTTCTGTTAGTGTATAAGTTGCTGTAGAGGTAGGATTAATTGAAGGATTTGAAACTGAAGACGTAAAACCGACAGGGTTACTTACCCATGAATAACTATTTGTTCCTACTGGGCTCTGACCCAGAGAAATTGATGAATTAGATCCAGCGCAAATTGTCTGATCTCCATCAGCATTTACTAATGCTAAAGGAGGTGGATAACTTGATAATGTAACACTGCCTGTAGTTATGCAAAGCAAAATGTCTGTTACAGTGTAATTATATGTACCTGCACCCAGATTTGAAAATTGTAAAGAATTTACAGTAATGTTAGTTTGTTTGGCTCCATTGAAAATCACAATATAGGGAGCCATACCACCACTGATATTCAAAGTAACAATACCATCCTTTGTTCCATTACAAGTGTGGGTTACCGAAGTGGTAACCGAACAAGCTTCGGTCTTAAAAGCATAAAAGAATAAAACAAAAAATAACCCTAAGGTTATAGTTATTGTTTGAATAGGATTGTAATGGTTTTTCATTTGTCTCTAATTTATCAGTTCAAATTCTTTTCAGTTACTTAATGTTTAGTTAAAATTATTGAAGTTTTATATCTAATTACATCATTATTAGATGTTTTTGACATTTTGCTATAAAATCTTACAATAAATCAAAGAACTTACATCGCGATAACAGGACAAAGATAAGAATATAAAATTGTACAAAACAAGAAATTCGTCACTTTTTTTATTGAATTCCGTCATTTATTTTCATACTTTCATCCAAAAAAGTTACATTTTTATATAAAACCTTACATTTGTATATATTTTTTTAAGTTTTGAACTTAAAAGAGAAGCATCAAATTGCCGTAAACAAAAAAAAGGGGGAGCTTACCAGCTCCCCCTTTTTAATGATATAATAAAGTATAAATTATTAGTATCTGTAGGTATCGGACTTAAATGGTCCTTCAACCGTTACACCTATATATGATGCCTGCTCAGGAGTAAGCACATCCAACTCAACACCTATTTTTGCAAGATGCAAACGAGCTACTTTTTCGTCAAGATGTTTTGGAAGTACATAAACTTCATTTTTATAAGAAGCGCTATTTTTCCATAGCTCTATTTGCGCAAGCGTCTGGTTACTAAACGAATTTGACATAACAAAAGATGGGTGGCCTGTTGCACAACCAAGGTTCACTAAACGACCTTCTGCAAGGACCAGTATTTCTTTACCGTCAATTGTATATTTATCCACTTGCGGTTTAATCACATCTTTAGTATTGCCATAGTTACCATTAAGCCATGCCATATCAATTTCATTATCAAAATGGCCAATGTTACAAACGATAGCTTTATCCTTCATAGACTTAAAATGGCGGTCTTTAATAATGCTTGTATTTCCAGTAGCAGTAACAATTATGTCAGCCCTTTTCACTGCATCATCCATTTTCTTAACTTCAAATCCATCCATGGCAGCCTGAAGTGCACAGATCGGGTCAATTTCTGTTACAATTACCCGAGCACCTGCACCACGAAGTGATTGCGCGGAACCCTTCCCAACATCACCATATCCGGCAACAAGGGCTACTTTACCAGCCATCATAATATCAGTAGCACGGCGAATGGCATCTACCAGACTTTCTTTGCAACCATATTTATTGTCGAATTTTGATTTAGTAACGCTGTCATTTACATTTATAGCTGGTACAGGCAAAGTTCCTGCTTTCATCCTGTCATACAAACGATGTACACCCGTAGTAGTTTCTTCTGAAATACCTTTAATATGTTGAATAAGCTCAGGGTATTTGTCGAGTACAACATTTGTAAGGTCACCCCCATCGTCCAAAATCATATTCAATGGTTGACGATCCGGACCGAAAAACAAGGTTTGCTCAATACACCATTCATATTCTTCTTCAGTCATTCCTTTCCAGGCAAAAACTGGGGTACCGGCAGCAGCTACAGCTGCAGCGGCATGATCCTGGGTCGAAAAGATGTTACATGATGACCATTGCACATCGGCACCAAGCTCTTTTAGAGTCTCAATCAGAACAGCAGTCTGGATCGTCATATGCAGACAACCGGTAATACGTGCGCCTTTTAAAGGTTGAGAAGGACCGTATTCTTCCCGGATTGACATTAAGCCCGGCATTTCAGCTTCGGCCAGTTTGATTTCCTTGCGGCCCCAGGCAGCAAGCGAAATATCTTTTACTTTGTAATTCAATTGATTATCCACAGTAGTTTCCATCTAAAAAAGTTTATTTTTTTTTATATTTGGAGCAAAGGTAGGAAAATATACTATAATATATAGGTAACGACAATGAGAAATGGCTCTATTTAGATCATTTAATTTTATAGACCATTGATCATTTTAGGGATCTCAATTTGTCTCAGTTAAAAAAAATCTACCTTTGTAAAACGATTTTGAGTTTAGGCTTGTTTCGTAACTGGAAAATTATATTAAATCAATTAAAACAAACAAATATGCCATATCCTGAAGAATTAGTAATCCCAATGCGTGAAGATCTTACCATTGCCGGTTTTGAAGAACTAAGAAGTAGTGAAGAAGTTCAAAAAGCATTTGAAAATAAAGAAGGCACTGCCCTCGTTGTCGTAAATAGTGTTTGTGGTTGCGCTGCAGCTATGGCTCGGCCGGGTGTAAAAGCAAGTCTAACAGGTGACAAAAGACCAGACAGGTTATTAACTGTTTTCGCTGGTCAGGATCTTGAAGCAACTGCTGAAGCAAGGAAATATATGTTTCCTTATCCACCATCCTCTCCATCCATTGCACTTTACAAAGATGGCAAATTGGTCCATTTTATAGAAAGACATCATATTGAAGGCCGTCCAGCCCAAATGATCGCCGCTAACTTGCAAGCCGCTTACGAAGCTTATTGCGGACAAACCGTAAATCAATAAAAATCAATTTGATTCGCATAAAAAAAGCCCTGCATTATATTCAGGGCTTTTTTATTGCTTTTCCTTTCCAAAATCTATCTGAATATCGTAATATTCCCTTTAAACCTCGTAAAGTTCTTATTATAGTCTTCTACTACGATATAATAGACATATATGCCTTGTGGCACTTCTTCTCCTTTGTAAGTACAATCCCACTGGCCACTGTTATCTGTATTATATAGCAGTTCACCCCAGCGATTGTATATTTTCATAGTATAGTTTTTGATATGCAAGCCTTTCGGGCCAAAATTATCATTCAGTCCATCCAGGTTATAATGCGTAAAACTGTTCGGGATAAAGACTGTCGCATTCTGGTGCAGGCATTCTACTGTTGATCTCGATGTGGCATTATATAGGCCATTGGTTTCTACCGCTTCTACCTGGTAGCAGAAGTTGGTCGTTGTGTCGCCAAGGTTCCCGTCAAGGTAGTTGTCAATGGCTCCTGTCGGTGTGGTTCCGATCATATTCCAGCCCTGCCCGTCTTCATTTTTATAGACATTATAACTGCTGATGCCGTCCGGCCATTTGTCATACGGGTTCCAGTTGATCTGGTTATATCCATCATAGTTTTTGCCATTGAGGATTATCAAACAGCCATAGTTACTGCCCGGGCTCTGATTGCCGCAATGGTCCCTCGCAAATACATAATAGCAATCCGGGTCTTTGATCTCCTGGCTGTTGTCGGTATAGCTGGTCTGGTCAGTACTGTCTATAAATTTTAAGGTACCGTCTATGGCTGATTTGCGATACACATAATAATTTTTTACATCCCAGGATGGCGATGGTAGCCACGTAATGGTTGCTTCTTTGTTCGGGGTACTCACCGATACCGATTTCAGGTAAACTCTTTGCGGAGGTATATGATCGAATGATTTTGCACTATCGGTATTCGATGCTGAAAATAACGTATCTGTGGTTGTATCGCATATTGCTCTTACCTGGTATTGATATATGCTGTCGCAAAGCACCAGCGTATCGATGTAAGCCAGGCTGTTATTGGCTAAACTGGCTATTATTTTGCCGTTCCTCAAAACCATATAGTTCTTGATTTTCCAGCCCTGGTAGGCATTCCAGGTCAGGTCGTTTTGCTGATTGCCTGCTTTGGCTTTCAGTTTTAGCGTTTGATGGGTGATCGAAAAATTCCCAATATTGCCGCAACTATCCACCGGCTCTTCTTTATAATAATAACTCTGGTTATAGGTATTCAGGTCTGAGTCCGTCAGGTTCAGGTTCGGAGTCAAATTGATGACTTCAGTCCAGTTGGTTCCATCAGTACTCCTGTAAATATTGTAATATTCTATATTTTTTGCAGGTGATGGGTTCCATGATATATTTACTTTACCGGTGGTGATGCCTGTTTTGATTACCGTAGCTCGCTGGATCGGCTCTACCTCAGGTGGTACAGTATTGATGGCGCTATCTCCGCTGATATTAGAATAACTTGTATCACCTGTATTGGTGTTGATCGCCAATACCATATAATTATAGAACTGGTGGCAGGTCACATTACTGTCTGAAAATGAAAGGGTACTGTTCGGGAATGATATCACATTATACCAGGCACCGCTCTTGTATTGCTTGTAAACCAAATAGGTCCAGTTTTGCCAGCCTTTATAGGCCGTCCAGTTGAGCTGGATATATTTGTTAAATGCTTTTGCTTTTAAATGGATCACCTGCTGGGTATCTGCTATTTTTGAGGCATTGCCGCAGGAATCTATCGCCCGCACATAATATCTATATGTGCTGTCAACGGTATTCATATTGATCCCGTCTATCCATTTTAAGTTCAGTTTTGAGGTATCAAACAAGCTGTAAATTAAATTGAAATTACCAGTGGATGTAGCCCGGTAGATATCATATCCTGCCCGGTTCTTATCTTTATTCCCCGCAAAGAATATCTGCACCTCTCCTATGGTGGTTGAAGTTCTTACTACACTCACTTTCGTTAATGGCGCCTTCGCTGGTGGCGTGGTGTCGAATGCCTTTATCGTCACCGAATCAGAATAACTGTTTTGGTTATTGGTCAAAAGAGCCTGCACCTGGTAGGTATATAAATGATGGCAATAGATATTGGTATCGGTATAAGTTGAATCGCTGGCTCCTGAAGCATTTATAATATAGGGTACGCCGCCATCGTTTGATTTATAGAGTAGATAACCCTTAACCCCGATACCCTGGTATTTTGTCCAATTTATATTTGCAACCAGGTTCTGGTTATTGACCATTAGTTTTACAGGCTGGTTAATTGTTGAGTTGATTCCATCTATCACGCAACGGTTATAGGCTGTCACATAATACCTCGACATTTTGTTTTGCGTATTGATACCAATTTGGGTATAACTGGTATCATTAAGGTTCTGGTCATCAAATACCAGGTTATATGTTTTACCGGCAGAGTCATAGGCATAGATATGATACCCTTTGGCATTGGTATCATTCGGATTGGCTCGTTTCCACTGCAGGTAAACCTGCCCATCCGCAATTCCTGTTTTTATGATGGTTGCATACACAAAATGCAATGTATCAGGCAGCGGTACAATGCTTGGCTCAAGACCCATGCTATCGGAATAACTGCCATACCCTGATTTGCTGTCAACTGCCCTGATCTTGTAGTAATAGATCGTACCCGTGTTTACACTATTGTCGGTGTATTTTGTGGCAGGCGCTTTGAGGCTGATGATTTTTGTGAACGGGCTGCCTGTTGAAGAACGGTAAACTTCATAACTGTCCGGCTGGTTGGGCAGGCCTTTGTACGCACTCCAGCTGATATTGATCTGCGGCGTACAGGCGAAAGATTTTAACTGCAGGTTCATGATCGTATCTGCATGCGATGGCTTCGAACGGTTTTTAGTGTTACATGAATCTGTCGCTATAACATAGTAGCTAAAAGTATCTGTTTTTGGCGTTACGCCTATATCTGTATATACGCTGTCGTAGATAATCGTTTTTATATATTGAGGTATCGATCCGTTCTTACTCCTGTAAATATCAAAATATTTTACATCTGATTTTTGATTCCAGTGCCACCCCAGGCTAATGCTGTTATCACTCTGCACGCTTGCATAATAGAGCAATGGCGCCGGTGGTTTTATCGTATCATATGGCGTCAGTTTTATCGTATCTGAATAACTCAGGTATTTGCCCGTATTGTCCAGCGCGCCGATCCTGTAAAATCGCGTCACGTTACAGGCCAGTGGTTTATCAAAATAGGTAGTCACATTGCCTGCCACAGAATCCAAAAGTTTCCAGCCGCCACGATAAACATATATATAATATTTTTTGACGCTCGTAAATCCTTCATAAGGTTTCCAGCTTAATTTTACCGTATCATCCAGCGAATCACCACCTAATTGTACCGGTGAGTGAAAAATACTGTTTGGGCTGCGGTTGGCTGCGCAACTGTCTATGGCTACGATCCTGAAGCTGTAGGTAGAGTCCGGCGTATCCAGTTTTTTAAATACAAACTGGCTATCCGTTTTTACCGTATCAACCACGGTCCACGGCCCTTTGGCGGTCTTTAAACTCAGTTCATACAATTTTACTTTCGAAATCGATTTGTGCCAGAACAGCTGGATCTGGCTGCCGCTAAGAACGGTCGCATATTTTATAACCGGTGCAGGTGGTTTTATCGTATCAAAAGGCGCTAAGGTTACAGAATCTGAAAAAGTGATCCTGCCTCCTGTTTTTTCCAGACCTTCTACTTTATAAGTCACCGGCACATTGCATGGCAGCGGTGCATGGAAATAGCCCGTATCTTTATTCGTTTCTATGGCCAGGGTATCCCATTTGTTGGGGCCTAAATACCTTAATAAAAAGTAATTGGTAATACCATAACCTTTATACTTGAACCATTTTAAGCTGTCTGACAGGTTCTTTGCTTTGCCTATTAACTGTATATCGCAAAACGTATCGGTAGGGGTGGCGTTCAGACAGGAATCTCTTACAATAACGGTATAACACAAATGGTTCTTTTGTGTATTTACCGCATTGTCGGTATAGCTAAGGTTTTTGCCCGGGCCATTGAACAATACATTACCCGCTGTACCCCATACCCCGTCTATTGACCTGGCTATCACATAGTCATAGGTATCCAAAGAATCCGATCCCCTGAAGTCTATTCTTGCTGAAGTACTGCTCAGTATTGTCGAATTGCTGATAATGGCACGGTTGGAGGGGACCGTATCAATGGCCTGCCTGCCCATGGTATCTGACCAGGATATTTCTCCCTTGTTAAACCCTGTGGCCACAATCCGGTACCGCTCTACTGAATTACACGGGGCCGGGAAATATTTTGTAGCCGTATCACCCGATGGTACTGAATCAATGACCAGGAATTTGCCGCTGACGAGCTTTTGAACATAATAATATTTTATTTTGAACCCTTTATACGGTGTCCAGTTCAGCTTATGCAATAGCTGGCCGACACTTACCGTAAGGTTCATCGTTTTATTCGTCGATGACTGATTTGAGCTTGTCCCACAGGAGTCAACCGTGATCAGGTAATAATATTGATCTGCCGTTTCGGTATTTAACCCGGTATGGGCAAAGGTGTCCTGCGTGGGCGGGATGTTATTTTTTAGTAATGTAAAAGTATTGCCATTTGCTGAGTAATACAGCTGGTTATAAGCCAGGTGCGGGGTCTTTATGCTTTTCCACCTGATTACAACCATGCCATTCGTCAATGAAGTACTTATCTTAGTCGCCGTTAATACCCTGGGCGTATCTACAAAAAAAGTATAGTTGCAGCTGCTGTCTGAAATGGACATGATAGCTGGATTACTTAAGTCTATGGCAACTATGGCATAACAATACTCATTGTGATAATCAAGCAGCGAATCTTTATAAGTAGTAGTCGTTGAAAGAACCGTATTAAGAACTACAGGGCTGCCGCCATTCACCGAGCGAACAATTTCATAACCGGCAACAGGCCAGCCGGCGTATTTATTCCATACCAGGTAAATCGCTTTCTCGCACCCCTTTACTGAAGTATTTAATGCAACCGTACAATGTGGCGCGGATAAGGCCCCAACATTACCCGCACAACTGTCTTTCGCCGCTACAGCATAGCAATAGGTTTGCTTTGCATTTGCTTTCAGGTCATTATATGTAGTCACATTACCTACTGAATCAATCTTTACCCAGGCGCCTAAAGCGTTTTGCCTGTAAATGATATAGTTCTTTACATCATTCGAGGCAGAGGGTGTCCAGTTGATCTGGGTTGAAGTATTTGAAGTCGCAGTAACGTAGGTTATTACCGGCGCTTTTGGCTTTATCGTATCAAATGGTGTTAAACTGATGCTATCCGAAAATACAGTCGCGTTATCTCCTCCATTTTCAATCGCTTTTACCCGGTATATCCTGGCTATTTTACATGGGATTAGCGTATCCACATAAACAGAATCTGTGGCAGTCAGCGTTTTATAATCAGTCCATACACCACCGATATCTTGCTGTACAATATAATTTTTCACTGTAAACCCTTTATAATTATCCCATTGCAGTCGATTGGCATAATCTGCCGCTTTGCCATTTAACTGGATATCACGATGCGTTTCTGTCGTTTTGGATGTATTGCCGCAGGAATCGGTTGCAAAAACCCTATAGCTAAAAGTGTCTGTTAAGGTATTTAAAATATCCGTGTAACTGACAGGAGATAATAATGGTCTTGTGATAGTTGCAGCAAGCGTATAGGTTCCGCCATTCTTTTTCCTGTATATGCTGTAGGATGTTACATCAACATCGGCTACTTTATTGAATAACAATTTGATATGGCCTCCATCGGTAACCGAAGCGCTGATCAGGTTAACCCTTGCCGGAGAAATTGTATCGAATGGGGTAATGGCTATACTATCTGAGTATGTTATGGCATTATCACCCCCATTTTCAATGGCTTTGACACGATAATAGAAAGTGTCTTTGCAAGAACCTGGCGCTTTGAAAGCGCTATCGGTTGATTTAAATCCGGTATAAGTATCTGCCCACCCCGTTTTTTTGGTCCAGGTTTGAATGGTGTAATTTTTAACACTAAACCCAATATATGGCGACCAGTAGAGCTGACTAGAATCGTCAAGCGCTTTACCAGTCAGCTGCATAGAACGGTGTGTTTCGGTGGCTAATGATTGGTTACCGCATGAGTCAATTGCATATATTCTGAAACTAAATGTATCCGTTAAAGAATTAATGTTATAATTATATGTATAAGGGCTGCTAATTAAATTTTTAGCCAAAACTGAATCAACCAGAACAAATGCGCCATGATCCTTTTTTACGTAAATTAAATATTTTTTAGTATTTCCTTTGGCTACTTTGGCAAATTGCAAACCAATTTTTGACCCATTTATCACAGAAGCACTTATAATATTTACGGTTTTAGGAAGCACCGTATCAGAAGGATTAAGTTTAAGGGTATCTGAATAGCTGACCTGGCCATTTCCATACGTTGCTATCCTGTAATAAACGGGCGAATTGCAATTCATATAGCTTGCATCCGTATAATTACTGTCAACTTTTGTAAGCTTCGCAATTTTCGTCCACTTCAATCCGCCACCATTCAGTAAAAATCGCTGAACCAATACTGAATCAGCAGTATAGCCAACATACGGTTTCCACTTTAATATACTTTTCAGGTTACCCAGGGTACTGGTTAACAGCACCGGAATATGAAATATGGATGTATCACTAACGTGACTGCATTGATCTGCTGAAACAACTTTGAATGAATAGGAATGTAAGTTCGTAAATAAAGAAGGATTTGTAATTGTATATTTATTTTTATTAACAGTGACCCCAAAATTTAAAATATTCTTGTAAGCACCTCCATCAACAGACATCAAAACCGTATAGCCGTTTATAAAAGAGGCAAAACTATCCGTAAAAGTCACAGAAATATCACTATAGTCAACAATTGATGTATTAATAATAACCGGCGTCAAAGGTTTAGGAACAACAGTTACCTTTATAGTATCAATTTTAATGCAACCTGTAGCAAATTTTGCCGTTAAAATATATGAAGTTGTTTTTAAAGGGGTGGCTATTGGATTGGCCTTTGTTGAATCGCTTAAAGACGCACCTGGCGACCAGGAATAGGATATGGCATTGCCGGATGCCTTGAGTTGTAAAGAATTACCAAGGCAAATGGTTGTATCATTGGGAACATTTAAATTTATAGGTAGGCTTTGAGGTATGTTTAATCCATTTAAGACTTCTCCTGGAAAACCGTTTGTTGCCCCATATGTTGTATTATAACAAGGATCTTTGTTATAGGTTACCAGGCCAGCGACACCATTTAGAACAGAAGTACTGACATTTGAAGGCAAAGTATTATCTTTAAACCATATAACGCCACCACCTCCACCGCCTCCAGGTGCATGGCATTGTGCGGCACTGTCGTATACATTATTGGCACCATTCCCGCCATTCGCTGTAATATTAACCGCATTAATATTCGCCGAAGGGACAGCAATTAATACAGCGCCACCAGCTCCCCCGCCACTACCCCCATCATGGATTGCATCCGCCGGTTTTTGGCCGTCCGCTTTTATGGCGAACCCATTTCCGTATAATGTTTTGGAATTTATAATCACGATTCCTCCTCCGTTACCACCGGAAACTGTTCCATTAAAATTTTCCTGGCCTCCACCTCCTCCACCACCCAAAAATATTTTACCAACCGAATTTGAATATGACAATGCTTTGCCGCCGAGGCCACCATTATAAACTGGTGCTGTGGCATTAAAAGAAACCTGACCTCCACCAACACCTCCTGCACCTGCATTGCTTCCGCCGCCGCCGCCATTTTGCTGTCCATCTCCACCCCCTCCGCCAGATCCCATTGGGCCCTTAGCTGCCTGGTATTTAAGATTTCTATCAGTGGTACTTATGCCCTCGCCCTTATTCCCGGAACTGTCATCTGATCTTGGCTCAAACCACTGGGCATTACCATAAGCAAAATTGTTTCGATAAGACATAAGGCCACCCTGAAAACCAAGGTTCCTGACATCAATATTATTTTTAAATATTAGTAAATTTTTAACCTCTAATGCAAGCACACCGCCAACGATTCCATCCCAAGCCGAACAAGTAAGTGTACCCGTGATAGTTGCATTTGTATAAACGGGCACCCTGATTAGCTGCACAATCTTATTTACATCATAATTTCGGATCAAACTGTTTTTTAACTGGATTGTAGTTGGTGTAACGGATAAAACACTATCAAACTCATAATTTCCTGCATTATTATAAGATAAAATTGTCCCAAAACTTGAACTCTTGCTTGAGTCAATGGTTGCACCCTTCATCTGCATAATGATCACCAGGTCGTTTTTAGCAAATCCAACTGATGAGGGAACGGTAAGCGAAGGTGAGCATGTAGATGAAATGGCTTTCACCTGGACATAAGAATTTACCACCCCTGCGATACCTGTAAGTTTAGGGCACGTGGAAGAGGTATCCATTTTAACTATAAATGTATCAAGATCCGTACACCCCCCTACATTTCCAACATTTACAACAAAAGTCGTGTTCTGAATAGGCCAGGCCCATGTTGATTGTTTGGTAGAATCATTCAAATATTTTCCATTATTCCAGGCAAACGTTGTTCCTTTAGTTCCTGTTGGATTTAAATTTACACTATCTCCGAGGCAAATAGTTTTTGTTACAGATTTTAAGTGGGTCGGAGGCGTAGATATTGTAATAGTCTTTGTTATAGAATCATTTAGTGTACCATTACCAGAAACTAATTTTACAATATACGTCCCTGCATTTTTATAAACATGCCCGGGGTTCTGAATCACGGAGGTATTCAAAATACCAGAAGAAGGGTCACCAAAATTCCAGCTCCAATGAGTTGGTTTATAATATGAAGAATCATAAAATATTGTTGTTTGACCTGCACATGGGCTTTGCCAATTAAAATTTGTGGCAAATGGGGCACATATTAATGAATCTCCAACAATTACTGTTTTTATGGCCATTCCTGTTCCAACCGATGGGCTAATACTGGTTGTTGTAAACGCATAGGAATGATTAGCCATGCTAGATGTATAGTCCAAAGGAGAAAGGGTTACGGGAGTTACAAAACATGCCCCGGGATTTGCATCTGAATCTAATTTAAGAAAAAAATTATCCCAGCCACCATACCCAAATACATGGGTTGCTTCAAGCAGTGCAAATCCTTTTGAAGGCAAGGGTATTATCGTGTGGCCAACCCCTGCGGAATAATTTTGTGTTGAGGAAATTGGGCCATAGGTTTTACAAAATTTCATTGCCCCCGAAGTATCCATCCTTACAAAACCCAATCTTTGAGAATTACCTATAAATACAGCTACAGAAACATTCAGAACCTTTCTAACAGCATCAGGGGCAATAACTGCAAAACCTGAATGACTATTTTTATCATACATTTTTGTCCAAAGTAATTTCCCGGTACTATCAAGCTTAGTCATGGTTGCTACTGTATTAGCACCATTAAATAAATTATATGTTAGCCCCGACATATAAAGAGTTTTATCGGAAAATTCTTTGATATTGCTTGCCTCATCAAGGTACAATGTACCGTATACTTTAGCCCAAATCAAATTACCGGATTTATCAATTTTCATGGCCAACTGGTCATAGTCATTTGCAGATGAATGTGAAAATCCGGAGATAATAAAATTCCCACTTTGAGTTACTGAAATTCCTGTTCCACCTTCTTCGTTAGCAGCAATTCCATAAGATTTGGCCCAGATTAATTGCCCTGCAGTGTCTGTTTTAATTAATAAGACATCTCCATTGCCAGAGCCAAAACTTTTAGTTTCTCCTACAATAATAAAACCCCTATTAGGATCATTAATAATAGAACCCGCAAAATCATCGGATGCTCCACCAAATGTTCGTGACCATTTTAAATTCCCATTCAAGTCAATTTTAAATAAGAATACATCTTCACCGCCTTTCCCGTAACTTTTGGTGTTCGAACAGATCACAACATTTGAATCGGGGGTCAATACCATATCCGCAGTCTTGTTAAGGAATATTTCTGCGTCAGCATCGTCTGCTCCTCCTCCATAGGTTTTAGACCATTTTATTTTACCAAGGCTATCTGTCCTTATTAAAAGAATATCGTTTCCCCCTGACCCATAACTTAATGTAGCGCTTGAAATTAAAAAATCATTATTGGGTAAACGAAGAACAGAAGCTCCAAAATCATCATTCGTACCTCCGTAACTTCGTTGAAATGTTGTAATTTTTTGTCCATAAAGAGCCTGCTGCGAACTTAGTAGCAGAATCCAAACGAAAATCCATTTTTTATAGACCTTATTTGATAACATTCAATAATTCAAAAAAAATCTCTTACCTGAGAGCAATATCAATATCCTGATATTCCATATTGAATCTTTCAGCCAATTTAAAGAAAAAATTTATTTAATTCGTAATAAATTATCTTTTTATGCAAATTACTAAAATGATTTCGTCAAAATTTGAGCTTATTGGTTCTTGAAAACCTATCAAAAAGGTAAAATCAGACATCTAGAATGTTTACATAATTCAAAAAAGTAATTTTAGAATCATTTTGATAGAACTGATAAAACCTAATTGATAAATCCTAATTCCTTATCGCTTCAATACCGGGTAGCAATTTGCCTTCAAGGTATTCCAGCATAGCCCCACCACCAGTAGAAACATAACTTACCTTATCCTCAAGGTCAAATTTATTGATGGCAGCAACCGAATCGCCACCACCTATTAAAGAGAATGCCCCTTTTGAGGTTGCTTCAGCTACTGCAAATGCCACTTCCTTTGTACCATTCTCAAAGTTGCTCCATTCAAAAACGCCCATTGGGCCATTCCAAAGAATTGTTTTTGATTCTAAAAGTCCTTTTTTATAGTCTGCAATGGCATCGGGTCCAATATCTAATCCCATTCTGTCAGCACTTATATTATCTGATTTTTCAATCAAGATTGACGCATCATTACTAAAATTATCTGCTGCGAGGCTATCTGATGGCAACATCAATCGAACTCCTATATCTTTCGCTTTTTGAACCAGCATTTTTGCAAGATCCAGTTTATCATCTTCCGTTTTTGATTTTCCAACATTTCCACCATTTGCCTTAATAAAGGTATAGGCCATCGCTCCGCCAATAAGGATATTATCAGCCTTTTCCATCAGGTTTTCAATAATGCCTACCTTATCTGAAACTTTCGAGCCACCAATAATAGCGGTAAATGGCTTTTCGTGCATTTTCAAAACCTTATCAATAGATTTTACTTCATTTTCCATCAGGTAGCCGAACATCTTATCATTTGGGAAATAATCAGCAATGATGGTAGTAGAAGCGTGTGCACGGTGAGCTGTTCCAAAAGCATCATTAATATAAACATCACCTAAGGATGCCAGTTGTTTGGCAAATTCCTTATCTCCCCCTTCCTCTTCATTATGGAACCTCAGGTTTTCAAGAAGCAGCACTTCACCAGGATTTAATGTTGAAGCCTTAATTTTTGCATCGTTCCCAATACAATCATTAGCAAACTTCAAAGCAATGCCCGGCAATAAGGTGCCCAACTCTTTCACAACAAAGCGCAAAGACATTTCAGGATTAACCTGTCCTTTGGGCCGCCCCATATGCGACATCAATATCACCGATCCGCCATCTGAAAGAACCTTTTTAATGGTGGGAATTGCCATTCGTATACGGGTATTATCCGTTACATTTTTATCCTTATCTAAAGGCACATTAAAATCAACCCTGATCAGGGCTTTTTTGCCTGCAAAATTGTATTTATCTATCGTTTGCATTATTTTTAAAAATTTGCGCAAAAATAGTTATTTACTCATCCTAAAAGTAAATTCACCCAATATTCATCAATCTTTCAGCACATTTTAGCAACTTTGCACCACAAATAATTGGCCCGAATGAGCGATATATCCTTTAAAAAAGAAGAACAATTTACTCAGTTTAATATCGATATCTCTATAGCAGATGACTTACTTATGGAGAGATTAAGAGACTTAATTGTAGCCGGAATGGAAGCAGGAGACGTTAATTTTGTTATTAATTTTGAAAAGGTAACTGACTTCGAACCATCGCTTTATGTTAAATTGGATGAAATTCATCATATTGTCATGAAAGAAAATGGCCTCCTTGTAGTAGCTTGTCTAACTGCCGGCAACGATTTGCTCCTTAAAGACCTTGACATTGTATCCACACCTACCCTGAGCGAAGCAAGCGATTATGTATTTATGGAAGAAATAGAGCGCCATTTTTTAACTGATGAGGATGAAGATCTGGATGTAACGGGTGAATTGTAAAACTTTGGCTTTTTCATTCGCTAACATTTTAGTAATATTGCATAGATATTAATAAACAATTTCAATTAACAATTAACATAGATATCATGAAACACCTGATCTTTACAATATTAGCCATATGCACCTTTAACATTAGTTATTCTCAATGCATACCTGACAGTATTTCCCACCATTATACAGGAATTCGACCAACTCAACTCCCTAATGCAAAAGCCAATAACCCTTACAACCAGACCATCCAGTTCAAATTTCCAAAGGATACAACAGTTTCAGTTTCTGGTTTCCCGATTAATGCAACCATTACTTCAATTGTGATTAAAAATGTTAAAAATTTGCCCAAAACAATGACTTATGCCTGTAGCAACAGTAATTGTACATACGCAGGTGGCGCTTATGGATGTATCTCTATTACTGGAACGCCTCTTGATGGCGATGTTGGCACTGATTCATTAAATGTAATTCTTGTCATTAATGCCAATTACATGGGGGCTCCCATTTCAGCCAATGACAGTGGAAAGGTGGGCTTGATCATTGATGCTGGTTCCGGTATATTCTTTGGTGGTAGCAATGCAATTACCTCATTCCAGAATTACCCGAATCCATTTAGTACCAGCACCGAAATCCAGTTCTCCGCAACATCTGTTCAAACAGCAATATTCAAAGTGAGCAATGAACTTGGCCAACAGGTGTATAATCGTAACCTTGCACCAAATACTGGTTTAAACACCATCAGCTTTGAAAGAAATAACCTGCCAGCTGGGATCTATTTATATAGCATTCAAATGGGCAACGATGTTGTAACCAGGCGCATGGTGATCAAGGACTAATGCCTTTTGAATTAACGATTTTAGGGACAAGTTCTGCCACTCCTACACTCGACAGGCACCCAAGCGCCCAGTTCCTGATATTTGGAGAGCACTATATCTTAATTGATTGCGGTGAAGCGGCCCAGATGCAACTGATGCGGTATGGGTTAAAATCTTTTAAGATTGATATTATCGTTATTTCACACCTCCATCCTGATCATTATCTTGGCTTGCCGGGCCTTGTTAGTTCGCTAAGCCTCAAAGGCAGGAAAGAGCCTCTCTATATTTACTGTCCCAAAGGACTGCAGGAAATAATGGAAGTACAATTCCTGTATGGTGAAATGCACTTGTCTTATCCCATTCATTTCCATACTCTTGAAAACAAGGGAGAAAAACTCATTTTTGAAGACAAGAACCTGGATATCATTAGTTTCCCTGTTAAACATCGGGTACCATGCTGGGGCTTTGTATTCCAGGAGAAAAAATACCCCAGAAAAATAAATAAAGACCTGCCTGAACCTCAAAAACTACCTGTAGAAGCATATTCCATTTTCAGGCAGGGGAAGGATTATACCGGTCCGGATGGTGTGGTAATGAATTACCTCGATTATACCATACCAAATGATCCCCCGGTTTGCTATACCTATATAACGGATACCTTATTCTTGCCGGAGGTTGCTAAATCCCTCGCTAAATACAATATCGATCTATTGTATCATGAAGCTACTTTTTTAAGCGACCTGAAAAACAAAGCCGACGATACCTACCACAGTACTGCCGCTGAAGCTGCTGAATTTGCCAGGCTTTCCGGCGCAAAAAAATTACTCATCGGTCATTTTTCATCCCGCTATAGCGACCTGTCTCCCCTACTCGAAGAGGCCCGCAAAACAGTGCCTGAAACCTACCTGGCACTTGAAGGCGAATGCTTTAAAAGTCATCCAAACAACTAAGGTTTAAAAAGTTTTTTAGCATCCTTATTTTCACAAGCCTGCAGGTCTTTCACTACTTGCTCATAAGTATATTTTACTTTTTCATTTCCCCAGCGCCCTCGCAGGTAGGTAACCAGTTCAGCAATCTTTATATTGTCAATCAATCCGTTACCCGGCATTACCCAGTGATATTGTATTCCATTCACTGTTAATTCCTCATGCAAACCATTCTTAATAATGCAGGAAAGCATCTTTTCATTATTTTTCAAATAATCAGAATTGGCGAGTGGCGGGTATAAGGTGCCTACCCCCTCTCCTTCTGCCTTGTGGCATTTGGCACAATTATCACCAAACCAGGCTTTCCCTGCCTCATAGCTTTGCTCGTATTCCACCTGTGCCGGGCTTTTATTATTACAGCCCCATACAATAATGGCTACAAAACAAACCATTAATATCATTATCCTGAAACGCCTCATTTGGGTTTTACTGTTTCATGATATTCTTTGAATAAAACCGGGATATCCTTAATTAACTTATTCACCGCCACCGAATCAACCCCATCATATATACCCCGAATCCTTTTGTCCTTATCTACCAGGATAAAGGCGCCACTGTGCATATAGCCTCCCGGGGCACTGCTGTCTTTTTGGGCGGATGCAAGGAACCCTTTCTGGGCAAGATTATAAATTTGGTCCTCATCCCCAAACACAAATGACCATTGTTTTGTATCTGCCCCCAGCCTGGTCGCATATTCTTTCAAAACAGGAACACTGTCATGCCGTGGATCGATAGAGAATGAGATCAGTTTAAAGTCCTTCACATCTTTAAATTTATTTTGCACCTTCAGCATCAGTGGCTCTGTAATGGGGCAAATGGAAGGGCAGGAAGTAAAAAAGAAATCTGCCACATATATATCATCCTTAAAATCAGCAGCAGTCATTTTTTTGCCATCCTGGTTGGTGACCTTAAAATCAGGGATGGTATGGTAAAGGG
>Ga0206925_1070_pt1 | contig 21432 bp, 11 predicted proteins | sample Alteio_BWOrgHeat_62_FD_152944 | JGI IMG/M metagenome (GOLD analysis project Ga0206925, IMG submission 152944) | Enriched cells from forest soil in Barre Woods Harvard Forest LTER site, Petersham, Massachusetts, United States -... | ecosystem: Environmental > Terrestrial > Soil > Temperate forest >...
GCAGACTGAGCCGGTCCGGCGCTTGATCGCGCTCAAGCTGATCCGCGATGGCATTTACGATGCGGCGGTAGTTCATCGTTTTCAGGCGGAGAGGCAGTCGTTGGCCATCATGGATCACCCCGCGATCGCCAAGGTCTTTGATGCTGGAACAACATCGACGGGCCAGCCATATTTTGCGATGGAGTATGTGGCTGGCCTTCCTATCACGGACTATTGCGATCAAAAGAGGCTGGGGATCGTTGACAGGCTGAGATTGTTTTTCCAGGTTTGCGAAGGAGTGCAGCACGCACATCAGAAGTCAATTCTCCATCGGGACTTGAAGCCATCGAATATTCTGGTGGTTGACGTCGACGGCAAACCGCAGCCGCGCATCATCGATTTTGGGTTGGCAAAAGCGATCGCTTCCGCGGAGCCCGGGCACACGTTGTTTACACACCAGGGCGCGTTCCTGGGTACCCCAGGGTACATGAGCCCTGAGCAGGCCGACCCGGAGATCCAGGATATCGATACGCGCGCTGACGTGTATTCGCTGGGAGTGTTGCTCTATGAGCTACTAACCGGCTTTCTTCCCTTTGACGCACCCGATTGGAAGAAACAGAAACTGGATGAAATGCTGCGGCAGTTGCGTGAATCCGATCCGCGCCGGCCGAGTTCCAAAGTGAACGCGAATCGCAACACTTCATCGCCGCAAGCTGCCGCGCGCGGTGTGGATTCGCGGCACCTGGTCAAGTTGCTGCGGGGAGACCTGGATTGGATCGTCCTGAAGACTCTCGAGAAGGACCGCCAACGCAGATATGGAACCGCGTTCGAACTGGCCGCGGACATTGAACGCCATCTTGAAAACCGGCCAGTGGCCGCGCGTCCCGCAAGCACAGCTTATCGCCTGCAAAAGTACGTACGCCGAAACCGGGCAACGGTGGCGGTGCTGGCAGGCGTCTTTGCGTTGCTGATCGCGTTTGGAATTACGCAGACGGTTCAGTTGCGCCGAATCACGCGGGAACGGGATCGAGCCGACCGGATTGCTGGTTTCATGACCAATATGTTCAAGGTTTCCGATCCCAGCGAAGCTCGCGGCAACAGCATAACGGCTCGGGAAATCCTGGACCGGGCCGCGAAGGATGTTGACTCCGGACTTACCAGGGATCCGGAACTTCAAGCACAAATGATGTATGAGATGGGATCGGTGTTCAAGAACCTGGGGCTCTATGATCGCGCCGGACGCTTATTGGCACAATCTCTCCAAATTCGCCGGCGCGTCCTCGGCCCGAACAACGCCGATACCTTGAAATCGCAGAATATTCTTGCCAAGACGATGTACTTACAAGGCCGTTACGCTGAAGCGGAAACGCTGTTTCGTGAGGTGCTTGAGATTCGGCGCCGGAGTCTCGGCACGGAGCATCCGGATACATTGCAGTCGCAGTCGGATCTTGCGGAAGACTTCTCTGTCGAAGGCCGTTACGCTGACGCTGCAAAACTCCGGCAAGAAACCTATAACATTCGGCGAAGGATCCTGGGTCCGGAACATCCCAGTACTTTGGATTCGTTGGGTAACCTGGCCATAAGCCTCGAAGATTTGGGCCGCAATGCCGAGGCAGAAAAATTGTGGAGGGAAACGCTTGCGGCGCGGCGCCGGGTGCTCGGTCCGGATCACCAGGTCACGCTGGATACCATGAATAACCTGGCGCTGGATTTGGAACGAGAGGACCGATATGCCGACGCGGAAAGTCTGGAACGCGAGACGATCGATGCTCGGCGCCGGATCCTCGGCCCGGAGCACCCGGATACTTTGGATTCGATGAGCAACCTGGCTCGCCTGCTCGGGCGGCAAAGCCGATACGCGGATTGCGAGAAGCAGCTTCAGGAAATACTGGAGGTTCAGCGCCGAGTAGACGGTCCCGAGCACCCAGATACGTTAGATACGCTATCTGACTTCGCGGCAACAATCAGTGCGGAAGGCCGCTATGCCGAAGCCGAAAAGCTGCAACGGGAACTTCTCGATATCAGAGTCCGGGTGCTTGGCTCCGAAGCTCCGGATACATTGCAGACGAGAACTGGCCTGAGCAACATTCTCACCCGCGAAGGTCATTATGATGCAGCCGAGAAATTGCTGGGCGAGACGCTCCAGATCCAGCGCCGCCTTTTTGGGCCCGACAATCCGCGCACCGTGAAGTCGGTATACAACATGGCTTGCCTGGAGGCTCAAATGGGCAAGCGTGAAGAGGCCATGAGGTTCCTGAACGAAAGCGTCGAGCACGGCATGACGCCCCGCAGGGCACAGCATCTGGAATCAGATACGGATCTCAAATCCCTGCACGGCGATCCCCGCTTCGCGGTCCTGGTCGCGCGCGCCAAAGACCATGCCGCGACAACACAGACCGTGAAGTAGAACCTCGGTCCTGGCGATCCACCAAGACATAGCGATGGCCACGACTCCCTGATAAGTCATTGGCAAAATCATGCGCCGGTCAAAAAAACCTTCACTTGATTGCGTATGCGACGATTATCGAAACAGTGACAAAAGTGAGAAACGCTAACTGCGGCATCTCCCATTGCCGCCTCTGCGCGCCATTCGGAACGGTAGTTTCTGAGGTGTATCCGTAGTTGGGTGCAGATACATATGCTGCTGCACAATACCCCAGTATTTTTAGTACCAAGCCGACTTGTAACCATAAAACAAGGGATCGGAATCCGAATGCTATTCCGGTCCCCCAAGCGACAGGTAAGAGGATTCCGATGAGCCCCGACGCCTTATGGAGGACAGACCGATAAAGCCCCCAGCTAAGTTTTCTGAGGATTGGAATCCCGATCAGGCAAATAAAGATGAATAACACTTCTCTTCTAACAGTCATTTGCGTGCACCGTTCACTCGCCAGAGTCGATACTGTGTAAGAGTTAGGAAAGTCAGTTGACCAGCCTTGTGAGAAGTTATCACTTGGCGGCGGATACATTAGTGGAGTAGTCAATGACCAGGAAAGTCTGATCTAACTAACTCACTAACTCTATTCCACGCAACATTAAGATAACCTTAAGGAAACGTTCACGACTGTGCCTTGGCCGAGTACGCTTTGTACGCCAATTTCGCCGTCAGCCGCCACGACAATGCTCTTGCAGATTGCGAGACCAAGACCAAAACCGCCGGTCTCTCTGGAACGCGATGGATCTTCGCGGAAGAATCGATCGAAGATCTTGGTAAGATTCTGTGGCGCGATCCCCGAGCCAAAATCCTGAACAACGAGGACCGCACGTCTTTCACCGGATTTTCTCAGTCGCAGTGATACGATCACGTCGGAGCCACTTGGGCTGTGCTGGAGAGCGTTCAGGATCAGATTTGATGCGAGGATCTCGGCCGCTGCGGGCGAGAGGTTTACTTGTATGCCTTGTTCCAGGTGGGGTCGCAGTAACACTCCGCGTCCTTCCGCAAAGCTGGCTAATTTTGTAAGTGCCACTTCCACCGGCCGGGAGAGATCAATGGGATCGACCTGCGGAACTGATTTCTCCTCGAAACGAGCGAGTGTCAGCATCTTCGAAACCAGATCTTCAACGCGCTCATTATCGGATAGCACATCGTCGAGCCCTCGTCGGTACTCATTCGCGGATCGCTCCCGCATGCCCAGCACTTGAATCGTGGAACGCACAACGGCAACGGCGGTCTTCAACTCGTGCGCAGCGTCTGTGATGAATTGATGTTGCAACTCGAATGCAACCCGCAAACGCGCGATCATAGCTGAGAGGGCCTCTGCCAGCGGCGTCAGCTCGCGAACTCGCATCGCGGCGGGAGGGGGGTGAAAGGTGAGTGAGTCCATTCCGATATCAGCTGCTTCAATCGCCAACGCCCGAATGGGATCGAGCAATTTCCGAAGCAGAATGACAAGAGCGAGCCCGGTGACGGCGAGCAAGCCGACGCTCATCAGAGCATAAAAGCTGGCAGCTTCGAATACTTCATGCCATAAATGGTCGGACCGGATTGCGTACACGACCGTGACCGGCCGGCGAATCCCCGGGCCGCCTGACTCTTCCCGGTCGATAATCCGGACCGCTCCACGCTGGAGGATCCTATAGTCATGGTTGCCGGTACGAGCGTCCTTAAAGCCGTTCCGGACTCGCGCAATGATCGCGGGAGGAGCAGTCGAGGAGACTCCGATCAATTGGCCACCCTCGTCGTAGACAGCATACAAGTCAGTTGCCGGCGGGTTGAATTCGGCAGGATCTACTTTGACTGTGTCTTCGGGGTCCTCGGCATCCCTGATAGCTCCGATGAGTGAATCGGCACGACCGATGAGGACCGCGTCCAATCCTCTCAGGCGAATTCGGCGCTCATGCCAGACCGCGGTCCACACAAATGCCAGTGCGCACAGGAGTTCGATTAGGAGCACGGTCAAGATAGCGCGGCGGAATAGTGAACTCGATTTCATGCGGGATTATCGTTCAGGGATCCAAGCCGATAGCCTCGCCCGCGGAGCGTTTCGAGGATGGTTGAATCCGTCGCACTTCGTAGCTTGCGGCGAAGATTGGAGACATGCGCTTCAATCACGTTGGAATGGTGCTCCCAGGTGAAGTCGTAAAGATGCTCCAACAGGTCCCGCTTGGAAATTACCGTTCGAGGATGGTGAATGAGGTATTCCAAAATTCTGAACTCGGTCGGGGAAAGATCGACCACTTGCCCACTAACACTCACGGTTTGCTCAGGAAGACTCAAACGAATGCATCCCATTTGCAGCACAGTCGATTTGATCCCCTTGCCGCGACGTATCAAGGCTCTTGCCCTGGCGATCAGTTCCCCCACATCAAAAGGCTTGGTCATGTAGTCGTCTGCCCCAAGATTCAGCAGTTCGATGGTGCTTTGTGCCCCCGTGACCGCAGTCAGGATAAGTACCGGCGTCTTCTCGTTGCGATCACGCAGTTCGCGAAGTACGTTCTCGCCCCGTAATTTGGGGATCATAAGATCCAGCAGAACAAGATCGTAGGCCGCAGTCTCGCAGTGGAGGAGGGCCTCTTCCCCGTCGTGACAGACGTCGACCGCATACCCTGGCCCTTCTCTGAAGGCCGCGGCGATATTCTGAGCCAGCCGGATTTCGTCTTCAACTACCAATACCCGCATTTGTTCAGCCCCATATCCATCTGCAAAATTCAGAAAATGCAAGTAGGAAGAACTGCGCGAATGGATGGGTGTCGCAGCTTGCGCTGATCTGCCTCATGGCTGGTAACTTGCGGCGCTATTCATCGTGGTCAAGGCGCTTCCCGTTGGGCCCTACCTGGATTTCCGATCGTTTCCCGGCAGTGACGACCTGGGCTTCGTAGGCAACCAGCTTTCCGCCCTTCTTTAGTGACTCCACCTTCCTGATCTTCCCCTTCTTAGCTTCTGTTCGTAGTCCGAATTTTACTTCTCCAGGCAGAGATTCCATATCTACCTGTTCCTCGACCTCCAGAACACGTCCGTCCGGAGCGATCGAGACGTCCTTTGTAAATCCATTCGTGACGATCTGCACTTCAAATTCCAGCTGCCCGTTCTCTACTTCTTTCGAATAGCCGCGAACGGTTGCTCCTCGTGCCTGCTCGTCCGCGGTCTTTCGGGCTACGGCTGGGAGATCGTCTCGAGAGATTCGTTTTTCAACGGCTCCCGCCATCGTCGTTACGCCAATGATCGTCAGAACCACCGGCGCCATTGCAACAATTGACCATATGCGCATATCTCACCTGACTGTGTAATCGAAACTCGACCTAGCCGAAAGGATACCCGGCCGACCTTAATCATTCCTTAAGAGAATCGGACCCGGTAACTGGTGCTCAATGATTCGTCAGCCAGCTAATGGGTGTCGAGTAGCATCCACAGGGAAACTGCTCATCCGGCTACATGTTCGTTTGCACTTGATACTGGCAAATCAGGGGGTACTGTCTCGCCTATGCGCGCCATGAAGTCACTTAGCAAATCGTCTTTGGGTACGGTTGGCGTTTAGATACCAAGGTTTTGGGCGAAATCCTGAAGCCGTCGACTGGAGTCGGGCAGCTTCACAATCCATAGCCGGATCAAAAACTTTATCGTCTGCCGTTCTAATGGTGGTTTCTAGCCTCCTTTGTCGCTTTCTGTAGTGAAGGCGAAACTAAGTGCCTCAGGAGGGTACTAAAATGGCATCAACAGCTACGAAGCAGATCAATCCCAAATCTAACTTGGCTGCAGTCGAAACACTTCGGCCTAAAGTAAATGGATCAGGCTCTGAACCTGGTAACGCATCGGTTGTTCCGACAGCCGCCGCGCAGAGTCCTGGTGTGTCCGTGGCGCCCGCGATGGCAGTCAAGTCCGGCAACTTCATCCAGCCAACTCTTGGCGGCGTTCCCCGTTTCCCGCTCCCGCCAGGGATAGGTGCTGGAATTCGGATCGAGGCGAAACATCGCCAGCTTGGTGGCGACGGGGGCTTCCTCGGGACCGCTGTTGGTGATGTGCAGGCCTCGACCGATGGCAGAGGATACTTCAGGAGATACCAGGGCGGGTCCATTTACGACGGCCCCGGTGGCACTCACGAGGTCCATGGTGCAATTCGCGATCGATGGATACTTTTGGGCGCGGAAACTGGCTTCCTGGGTTATCCGCTCACAGACGAGACCGGAACACCCGACGGTGTTGGCCGTTACAACCACTTCCAAAACGGCTCGATCTACTGGACTCTTGGAACCGGCGCTCATGAAACTCACGGCGCGATCCGTGATAAATGGGCAGCGCTCGGATGGGAACGAAGCGTTGTCGGTTATCCGCTTACAGATGAGACTGGCACACCCGACGGCGTAGGCCGATACAACCACTTTCAAACCGGTTCGATTTACTGGACTCCAAGAACTGGCGCGTTTGAAGTTCATGGTGCAATCCGCGATAAGTGGGCAGCACTCGGGTGGGAACGTTCCTTTCTCGGCTATCCGACAAGCGATGAAGGGGACATCGACCTTCCGAGTGGCCCCGGTCGCATAAGCAACTTTGAGAATGGCAGCATCATTTGGACGACTGGAGCAGGTGCTTTGGTTACACCAGCATCGGTTCAGCTTAGCCATCCGGCGAACACCGACAACCTCCCTATCGGCGGCTGGGTCAATGTAGTGTTTAATGCCCAGGGAGACGTCACGTTCTCGGGGCATCTCCACAATAGCGGATTCGATAACATCGACTATACCGTTTCGGTGGTGGTTGTATCGCCTTCAGGGGCTTCGATTGGTTTTCAGCATAGTGGTCACACGGAAGGGACTTTGGCAGGCCTGCCATTTGGAACGCCCAACCGCGATGACGACTTCGTGAGTCCCCAAGGATTGAACAACCAACAGATTGCTGCCGCCTGGAGTCAGCTAAGGTACGGCAGTATATTCTGTCACGTCGATGCTACGGATACATTGGTGCAGGGAGCGGAACAATTCCTCGGCGATCTGGCGCAGCAGGCCCTCCAGGCTTTGGGTTCGGCCGCGAAAGACGCGTTGGTGGCTCTGATCTTCGCATAAGGGATGGCCACTTCGATTGTCCGACCTGGGCCTTATGATCGGCGGGACTCAAGAATACGCCATCCGAATAAAATCTCGGATGGCGTATTCCCTGTGAGTTTCGGTCGGTCTAACGCGGAGGGATTCATTGTGATTTCTAGGGGAATTGGGGAGGTAGATAACGTAGGCGTATCCTTCACCTTCAACCTTTGGACTAAGTCATTTCAAACCAACCGCGAGAAAACACGTCGGATTTCATCCTTTTTTTGGGTGCGACAACGCCCAGCCCCATGCTGGACTGCAATTGGATATTTCGTCGACTTCTGATTTTACGGCTAGAACGGAAGAGAATTGCGGTGCGTCGAGTAGCGAAACGGGCCGGCCAAGGATCGCGGTTGAAGCGGGGTGACGCCGCAGCTTAACAGGAACTCTGATGTCGATTCGAATTCTTCAGAGCTGACGGTCGGATCGTCTCGATTGCCTTTTGGGATGAAGATGACAATGCCCTGCCGCGCTCGAGTAAGGAGAACGCGGCGTTCTTGCGGTAGATCCGCTTGTCGGGATTCTTTATTCGAATCCAATGATTATTGGAACTTGGGCGAAAGGCACGAAGGTGCCAGGAACGTTGTGAATTGTTCCAGACAAAGTCGCCTCCCCAACATACTCCGATCCAGTCAAGTTCCAGTCCTTGAATCTCGAACTCGGTAGCGAAAACTTCACATTGAAAGCTCGATCGCACATCTTCTCGACCGGCCAGGTACCAATGTTCCCACGGATAGTCAGCATGAAAGGTTGAGTTCGGTTCGAGTCCTTCCGCGCGCAATCGAGCGGCACCGGAGGAGCCGATCAATCCACACCGGTTATCTCCGGTGGCCTGTTGTTTCAGAAAACTCCGGACTTCATTCAGGTCTCTCGATATGAAGATCGGAAATTTGTCGGTGACACCAATTGAGGCGGCGTCCTCAGCATGGCCATCAAGAACGTGATTGACCCAGGTAGCAAGCTTTTCGGCGCGCAGGCTGCGATTCGAAGTGCGGAGATGGAGTGTGGAGTTAGTCTGAACTGTTTGGCCTGATGTGGACGGATCAAAGAGACGATGGCCTGCGGTTGAAACGCCTCCGTCAACGACTTCGGGAGACGCATAGATGAGCCACTCTTTTTGGCTTGTGGCGAGCGCTCTTCCCCATTCTTCCAAACCTGCTTCGCCATCGTTGATTTCCTGTCCCCCGCCAACCAATGCGACTATAGCGGCCCAGTCGTTATGCCGCTCCATGATCCGCAACAACATCTCTGGTTCTGAGTAGTCGCGATTGAATTTCTTCTTGTTTTGGGCGAGATTCCATGCCCGTTGCGCTTCATCGAAGATGATGGCGTGATTGGAAGGACACCGCAAATTGTCGTCGGTATGGTAGCGGGCGAATATATGAACATTCTCGATAAGAGTCTTGGCTTCGGTTCGGGCCTGGGCGACGTTGGCTCCGGCCTTTCGACTCTCTTGGGTGAACAGATGTTGCAGTACCTTTACGAGAGGTCCGTTGCCACTCATGAAATGAATCGCGTTCGCCTTGTTCCGGTCGGAGTGGGCAAGGCCGAGGCCGACGAGTGTTTTTCCGGATCCAGGAACGCCAGTAAGAAAACAGATAGCGTGCCGATTGTGGGAGCTTGCTAAATCGACGATGTTTTGAATTGTGTTCTGAACCACTTCTATTTCGTGCTCAGATGCTTCGGAGTGTGCGATCTCTCGAATGGATAGCCCGGAGCGCAGAGCCATTGCTGCGTCGATGATGCTTGGAACAGGATGGTAGGGACTGGTGTCCCATGAACTGGGATCGAGTTGGGAGTTACCGTTGCAACCAATCTTGGTGAGGATCTCTGCGATGCACGTCCACGGACTCTGTATCACTCTGCAAATCCAATAAGCCGCTAGTTGCGGGAACATTTCGAACTGGTCGACTGCATCAAGACTGGGTGGGGCGGCTTCAGGAGAAACGATGATAGGAACGATTTTCTTTTCGGCTGAGGCTTTATGGAAGTAATGAAGCAGGAGTGAATATTCCTCGATCTGGCGACGCGCCTGCAAAAATGCGCTGCCGGATTTGGCTTCGAGAATGACTATGGTGTCTCCGACGATCAAGACAACGTCGATTCGCATGTCTTTGCGAGGGATGGAGAACTCGAGCAGGATTCCCCAGTTGCGCGCGGATGAAAGTACTTCGGCACATTGGTTGAGTGCGCTTCGCAGTGAGTGAAGGTCGCGTTCCCAGGTGAGGGTCTGGTCAGTGAATTGGGTGGTGAATCCACGGTTGGCATACGCGACCGAAAGACGGGCAAGAATCTGCTCGTCGGTGAGGGACAAGAAGTCTCCCACGCTCGATCGATAAAAGGACGCCATCTGCTCATGGTAAACGTTGCTCGATCCAATTGCAGGGTGCGAAGTTCCGGGAACACCTCGGGGTCCACCAACAGCAACTTAGCGCCGCTGCGCCGTATGGCGAGTTAGCAGGTCGGCGACAACGTAGGTGTCGATCCTGGCCGCAAAAGGTGGCGCCATAAAAATAAATTTCGCCGCTCGTGACAGTTTTGAGCTCCCTTTGTCGCAATTCAACTCAGGAAGATGACAAGCCAGCCGCTGAGGCAACGCAGAACCGTCCATTGGGGACGGGGAGTGGCGTGGTTCCTTGGGCTGGACATTCTTAAGCGGCAGAGGAGATTGCAATGGCAACCAGCATGGTAAGGATGCCTCTCGGCGGGCAGAGCTTTTTGTTCACGGTAAGCAAGGCGACGGGCAGCAAGTTTTCGCAGCAAAACTACACGACACCGAAGTTAAAGAATTTTTCAACGATGAAAGACAGCATGTCTTTGGTCGACATCCAGCAGAACATGTTCACGAGGCAGGACGGAGGAAGCACCGTCATACAGCGGGCGATCAACTATATCTTCCCTTCGTTTCAACCGTACACGCTGCCCAAGGAGGTGATGAAGCTGTTCGGCTTCAATCCCGAGAACGCGGTGGAGTGTCCGATTCTCACGCCTCCGTCGATCGATCAACTGGAGCAGCTGGTGAGTGTTGCCTGCCCGGTGGAAGGAGCGATCTATCCCGGGGTTGTGAATCTGGGCAAGTACGGAACCGGTGACTCGCATTTTTATGTAGTGTTCGCAAACCCCGGAAACATCCACAAGATCGCGTCGAGGACGGGGGTGCCGCTGTCTGTGCTGCGGAACAGCCTGACGTCGCCGCTGGGCGTTTTGGCGCAATGGGCGGGCAACATGATGGCGGGAGGAGGGACCATCCAGCTGGATAAGGAAGGCGAACGCCTTCTGCAGCAGATGGCCCGGGAACAGATGGAGCGCCAGAATGTCGTGATCGGGACGGGAGACCTGACGGTGGGCCGGGACCAGGTGGAGCTAAGCAGGCCGGAGCGGATTATGTCGGGCGGAGCGACCATGTTCTCGTTCCTGGCACGCACCAAGTACTTCCACGCGCTGTCAGGGAGCGTGCTGCACATGCAGCATGTGTCAGCGAGCGGGAACATTTGCTGGGCGTGGGTGGGCGCGGGGGGAAAAGGTTTCAACAGCAGAGAAGTGAACAACCTTACGGCGATCGACCTGAACCTGGGCATGTGGCCCGACATGGCGAAGTCGATCAGGACGTTCTATGACAATCCGGACCTGATGAAACTGTTTGTCACGGGAGATCCGGAAGACTACCAGAAGCTGATCAGCCTGCTGGTTTCCGCATCGCAGGAACAGCGCGGCACCATCCTCGACATCCTCCAGAGGGCGCAGGTATCCATGGGGTTCGGAGCGCGGTTCAAGGGCATCCTGACGCACGGAGCCCAACAGGTGCCCGGCGACAAATAGATTCCGGGGGAGCAGCTGGCCGGTGTGCGCTGCGCACCGGCCAGGAATCAGGATGATGAGCTGCTTGGGGCTTTGGTTATTGGGTGAGGATGACGCGATCGATGACGAGTTTCTCGATTCCGGCCTGGGGATCGAAACCGAAGTCGCGATATCCGACCTGCACCTGAAGGTTGCGGAAATAGGCTTGCTTCATGGTGTCGTACACCAGGTTGTCGGCGTCGACGCCATGGAGCGGCGCGCCGGTGTGGGGATCTGCGATGAGCAGGATCACCGTGCTGTTGTCGGCCTGGCGCACGGTGAAGACGAAGAACTTCTCCCCGGGCTGCACCAGGATTTCGTGTACGGTTCCGACCGCCCACTGCAACGCGGGCAGCGTGACGGTGTGGGTGATGGCCTGTAATTTGGATGGAACGGCAGAACTGAGGGTGGCGCTCATACGGGTTCTCCTGTCGTTCCGATGGTGAGGTTCGACGGGTGAGCGTTACACGTCTGGCGTGGCCGGAGTGACGGGGTGACAATCCGGCGCAGGATGACATGCGGGATGTTGATCCCAGGTCTCAGACGCGAGACCTGGGGCACCCAGCGTTCGGACGGTATGGGGAGGATCCCAGGTCTCAAAATCGAGACCTGGGGCACCCGAATTTGGGAAGGGCTTACTCTTCTTCTTCTTCGATGGGCCGCTTGGCGTTGGCGAGGATCTTGTCGGCGACTAACTGCGGAACGATGTCGTAGTGATCCATCTCCATTCGGTAGCTGCCCTTGCCTTGGGTCATGGAAGTGAGCAGGGTTCCGTAGGTGAGCATTTCGGCCATGGGAACCTGGGCGTTGATGAGGGTGGTGCGGCCCTTGGATTCCATGCCGCCTACTCGGCCGCGGCGGCCGTTGAGGTCGCCCATCAAGGTGCCGGCGAACTCGTCGGGGGCTTCGATTTCGACCTTCATGATGGGCTCGAGGAGGCAGGGCTTGGCGGTTTCCATGCATTTTCGGAAAGCCAGGCGGCCGGCCATCTTGAACGACATTTCGTTGGAGTCCACGTCGTGATAGCTGCCGTCGTAGACGACCGCCCTGAAATCGACCACGGGGTAGCCGGCCAGGTAGCCGCGGGCTGCTGTCTCGACAATGCCCTTCTCGATAGCGGGGATGAAGTTGCGCGGGATGGCGCCGCCGAAGACTTCGCTGGCGAACTCGAAGCCGCCGCCGCGGGCGAGGGGTTCGAGGCGGATTTTGCAGTCGCCGAATTGGCCGTGGCCGCCGCTTTGCTTCTTGTGGCGCCCATGTCCCTCGGTCTTGGCACGGATGCTTTCTCGGTAGGGAACCTTGGGAGCCTTGAGGGTGACCTCGGCGTGGTAGCGCTTCTTGAGGCGCGACACGATGGTTTCGATGTGGGGCTGGCCGGCGCCGGCGATGAGGAACTCGTTGGTCATGGGATCGCGGAAGAAGCGGATGAGAAGGTCCTCTTCCATGAGCTTGTGGATGGCGGGGGCGAGTTTATCTTCGTCAGCGCGGGACTTAGGTTCGATGGCGTAGGTCATGGCCGGCTCGGGCGTCTTGACGAGGTCGATCTGGATGTCGGCGCCCTTGGCTCCGAGTGTGTCGCCGGTGAGGGTGTCGCGCAGCTTGGCGACAGCGCCGAGGTCGCCGGCGTGCAGTTCGAGGACTTCAACGGCTTTGCGTCCCTGCATGACGGACAGGTGCGAAAGACGCTCCTGGCCGCGGCGGGTGTAGTTCTCGAGGGTGGCGTCGTTCTTGACCACGCCGCTGATCACCTTGAAAAAGCTAATGCGGCCGGCGAACGGGTCGGACATGGTTTTGAAGATAAATAGCCCACAAGGTTCGGAGTCGGAGATGGCGCGGGTGGCGGTGGGGCCGGAGTCGGAGGAGTCATCAGATCCACTGCTGGCAGCGGCCACGGCGACGGCCGGGGTCTTGACGCGGATGGGAACGCGCTCGACGGGCGAGGGAGCGTAGACCTTGAGGAAGTCAAGAAGATGATCGGTGGCGACGTTGGCGAGTCCGCTGGTAAACAGGACCGGGAAGATGCGATCTTCGCGAATGGCTTCGTGGAGCGCGGTGATGAGGTGCTGCTCGGGGATAGTGCCCTCGGCGAAGTACTCCTCCATCAACTCGTCTTTGCCCTCGGCGACCAGTTCGACCAGGGCTTCATGGGCGGCCTTGGCGCCGGCAACCAAGCTGGCGGGAATCTCGTTGATTTTGCCTCGGCCGTCGCCGTTGGGGGTGTAGAAGAAGGCCTGCATGGTGACCAGGTCGACGACCCCGTGAAAGCCACTGGCATCGGAGATAGGAAGCTGGACGGGGACGCAGGTGCGGCCCCAGCGCTCGTGGAGATCGTCAATCAGGGCGCTCAGGCCCTCGCCACCACCGGCTTTGGGGTGGTCCATCTGGTTAATGACGACGATGCGAGGCACGTTGGCTTCTTCAGCGTAGCGCCATACTCGCTCGGTAACGGGCTCGACGCCGGACTGGGCATTGACGATGACGACGGCAGATTCGACGGGCAGAAGCGAAGCGCGGGCTTCGTGGGTAAACATGTGGAAGCCGGGGGTGTCGACGAAATTGATCTTGTGGCCCTGCCACTCGGCAAACGCGACCGCGTTCTGCATGGTGGTGCCGCGGGCGATTTCTTCTTCGTCGTAGACGGTGACGGCCGAGCCGTCTTCGACGCGGCCCTGGGTGGAGGTCATCTTGGCGGCATGCAGCAGCGCGGCGATCAAGGTGGACTTGCCGCTGTGCGCATGCCCGACTACAGCTACGTTGCGGATCTCACTTCCCTGGTACGTTTTCATGTTTCTCCTCGTTTTCTTGATTTTGGAGCAGATCGGTGGGAATCCACCCAGGTCTCAAAAGCGAGACCTCCACCCCACGGACGAAGACCTGTCCGTGGGGACCCCGGACCTGGGGCACCCAGTTCGTTAGTGGTTCCCACCCTTACGACAGAAAGAAATCGCAAGGATCGGGCACGAAAGTGATGGGGTGGATTTTGCAGGGGCAGAGTGGGGACGCCACGGGGGGCGTCGGGATGGCCGGTTTTGAACGGCCTGGCTCCGGGTCTGCCGTCTTCCTCGTCCATGTGGGAGAGTCTCGGGCAGGCGTCCGCGGGATGGTTTGGGAGGCTTCCGGCGGGCGTCTCTCAGTTAAGAAACGGATGCTATCACACGGGGAGTGTGAACGTCCTGTGACTGGAAGTACAGGGACCAGACCTCAGTTATCAGTTCTCAGTTGTCAGTTCTCGATCTTTGTTCCGGATTCCTAGACCAAAGCCCCTGCGACTGACCACTAACGAACTCACCAGCGAAGAAGGGGAAGGATGGCGGAGTAGTCGTCAGTCCAGACTTTCAGTCCGGGCACCGGCTTTTGCAGGCGGGCGACGGAAGCGACCGGGGGCTGGGCAAAAAAGGACGAGCTGGATGTGACAAGCATCCAGGTCGAGGTGTATTCGCCGGGGTCGGGGGTAGTGTCGGTGGAGACCCGCCTGGCCTGCATGCCGGCCGACCTGGCCACCAGGTCGATGGCCGGGCCGAGATTGACGTGGCGGTTGGAAATGTGGAAGGCGAGGATGCCGTGGGGGGCGAGGTGGCGGCGGTAGAGGGCGAGGGCTTCCTGGGTGAGCAGGTGGATGGGGATGGCGTCGCCGGAAAAGGCGTCGATGACCAGAACGTCGAAGTTCTGAGGCTCTTCGCGGGCGAGGGAGGTGCGCGCGTCGCCTTCGACGATGTCGACCTGGGCGCCAGAGTCGCGGATATAGGAGAAAACGTTGCGGGCAATGGGCTGGACGGCGGGGTTGATGTCGTAGAAGCGAATGCTGTCCCCGGGGCGGCCATAGGCGGCGATGGTGCCGGCGCCGAGGCCGATGACGCCGATGCGGCGGGGGCTGTTGGGCTGCGCGTCGGGGCAGCAGAAACGGATGGCGAGGCCCACGCCGGAGTCGCGGGCGTAGTAGGTGGTTGGAGTATGGCGTAACGCCTCATCGCCGAACATTTGCGTTCCGTGCTGTATGGATCCGTTCATCAGCGTTCGGGTGGTGGTGCCGGGATAGCTCACCGTCTGGGTGACGCGCAGGCTGGCGTAGAAATTGCGGACTGTGACAGTAGCGTCGCGCAGATAGGCGATGCGAACCATGAATATGAGCACCACCATCGCACCGCTGGCGGCGATCCACAGCATGCGCTGGCTCCAGACGCCGCGCCAATTCACCGCGAGAGCCAGCAGAGCGGTGACCAGAAAGGTGATGGGCAGATCGAGGTTCAGGCTGAACAGCAGCGGCGAGGCGATCCCGATGAGGAACGAACCGAGGGCGCCGCCGGCCGCGAACATCAGATAAAAGAGCGTGGCTTCCGAGGGGCGCTGGGGGCGCAGGCCGTAAGCCTCGGAATGGCAGAAGAAGCAGGCGAAGAACAGTTCCACGAGAAAGAAGAGAATCGAAAGCCACAAGGGCCAGCCGGCATTGGTCTTCGATAGCGAATAGGCCAGCGCAGCCAGCATCACCACCATGAATCGCGCGATGATGCCCCACGGTAACAGGACTCGAAACTGAAAGGCGAGGATCAGGGTGATGAGATAGACGCTGAGGGGAAGGATCCACAAAAGTGGAATGGCGGCGATGTTAGCAGTGAGATAGCTGGTGATGGCGCTCAACTGCATGGCCGCGCCCATAGGGAGGAGAACCCAAAGGAGCTTTTGGCTGAGGGCGGCGGGCGGGACGGAAGGATCATCGACTGTCAACGGCCGTGGTGAGGCTGCGCGTGTTTTGAGCGTGATGATCGCGGACAGAACCGCGAACAGGACGAATCCGCCACACCAGGCAAGGCGCTGGGCGTGCAATGTGAAATAGGGTTCGACAAGAGTCGGGTACGAGGCAAGCGCCAGGAGGGAGGCGAGGTTGGAGAGGGCGTAGAGGCGATACGGAATCTCGCTGGATTCGAGGCGCGCCCACCATACCTGCAGAAGCGGGCTGGTGGCGGCGAGCACGAGAAATGGCAAACCGATGGAGACGCCAAGAACGGCGAAGACCGTGACGATGGGGTGGGTGGAACTGTTGCTCCCAAGAAAAATGCGAACGACCCACACGATTGCCGAAGCTACTGCGAGCGCGATAAGGATCAGATGCATCAGGGAAGACGGACGCCGGGCGAGCCAATGGGCGTACAGATAGCCAAGCAGAAGCGCGGTCTGAAAGAAGACCAGGCAGGTGATCCAGACGGCGGCCGATCCGCCCAGGACGGGAAGCAGTTGACGAGCCGCAATGGGCTCGACGAGAAAGAGAAGGAACGAGCCGAGAAAGATGGTGCCGGCAAAGAGGATCCGGAGTGGGGACTTGCTGTCCACAGAGGTCGATGCAGGATCGGGAGAAACTGGCTCGGTCAAATCCATTGCTATCGATCGTATAAGACGCGGGGGACGGGGGCTGAATTGGGCTTGTGATGTGCCGGCGGGAGATTGGAGCGGAGGACGGTTGAGTTCGCGCGATTTGGAGGGGAAGTCGGTTTGAATCATTCCCGGTCTCAAAAGCGAGACCTTGGGCACCCCCGGCGGAGTGACGGGGAGACAATCCGGCGCAGGATGAACGGGATGTTGTGGATCCAAGGTCTCAAAAGCAAGACCTGGGGCACCCAGATTGCAACTAGAGTGCGGCGGCCGCGGGTAAAATGTCTTCCACATCTACCCATTGGGTGGGGTAGATGCCGGTGTAGCATGCCACGCAGAAGCGGTTGCCCTCGCCGCCGTCACAGCTGTTTTGCAGGCCTTCGAGGGAAAGATACGCGAGCGAATCGGCTTCGATGAACTGGCGGATTTCTTCGATGGACTTGTTGGCGGCGATCAGTTCCCGCTTCGAGGGCGTGTCTACGCCGTAGAAGCATGGCGAGATAGTGGGTGGGCAACTGATTCGGAGATGGACTTCCTTCGCGCCAGCACCGCGCACCATGCGGACGATTTTGCGCGACGTCGTTCCGCGAATGATGGAGTCGTCGATGAGCACGACGCGCTTGCCTTCGAGCAGATTCCGTACCGGGTTGAGCTTGAGGCGGACGCCGAAGTCGCGGACACGCTGCTCGGGCTCAATGAAGGTACGGCCAACGTAATGATTGCGGATGAGGCCAAAGCGGAACGGGAGGCCGGCTTGTTCCGCGTAGCCGAGAGCAGCCGTCACACCCGAGTCGGGAACGGGAACCACCACATCCGCAGCCACGCCGGATTCGCGGGCGAGCTGGCGGCCCATCTGGTCACGGCTTTCCTGGACCCAGCGCCCGTAGATCTTTGAATCGGGCCGGGCAAAGTACACGTGCTCGAAGATGCAGCTCGATTGTTCAACGCCGGTGGCATAGTGACGGCTGGTGACGCCGTCTTCGGTGACCATGACGAGTTCGCCGGGAAGCACGTCGCGTTCGAAGGTGGCGCGGAGCAGATCGAAGGCGCAGCTCTCAGAAGCGAAGACGATGGTGTCGGGGCCGTCGGGATTCTTGATGCGGCCCATCGAGAGCGGTCGGAATCCGCGCGGATCGCGGGCGGCGAAGACGCGGTCTCGGGTCATCATCACGATAGAGAACGCGCCTTCCACCTGCGAAAGCGAATCGGCGATGGCGTCGACCAGCGTCCCGGCATGCGAGTGGGCAATGAGCTGGACGATGATCTCGGAGTCAGACGTGGTCTGGAAGTAGGCACCGGCACGCTCGAGCCGGGCGCGGACCGTGCCCAGGTTCACCAGGTTGCCGTTGTGCGCGATGGCGATCAGGCCCTTGGTGGATTCGACGCGGATGGGCTGGGCGTTCAGAAGCGCCGAGTCGCCGGTGGTGGAGTAGCGCGTGTGTCCGATCGCCATGCGGCCGGGAAGCTTGGCGAGGACTTCGTCGGTGAAGATTTCCGAAACCAGTCCCATGCCCTTGATGTTGGCGAGATGGTGGCCGTCGGCAGTGGCGATGCCGGCCGATTCCTGGCCGCGATGCTGCAACGCGTAGAGGCCGAGATAGGCCTGTCGCGCGGCTTCGGGGTGGCCGTGAATTGCGACTACGCCGCATTCTTCGCGAAGCTTGGGATCGTCGCTATCCCAGGTCCGAAAATCCGAACCTGGGTCACCCACGTCTTTCTCTTCAACAACGCCCGGGACTCCCTGGTAGAGCAGTCGCGTCATGCGAAGACCTCGCCGTGGAGAGTAGCTTCCAGGGCGGTAGCCCAGGGGGTGCGGAGCTCTTCAACCGGCGCGGAAATAAACGACTCGCCGTCTACGGAGATTTCCAGGCGCTGGCCCCCGGTGGTGCCGATGCGGGCACAGAAGAAGCTGAGCCCATTGGCCAACTTCTCGACTTCGGCTACGCGGTTGGGAGAAGCGCTGATCAACATGGTGGATGCCGGTTCGGCGAAGAGTCCGAACAACGGATGGATCATCAGTGAGCGGTCCTGCTCGATGGTGGCTCCAATGCCTTTGGTGAACGTGGCCTGAGCGGCGGCGACGGCGATGCCCCCGTCTGAGATATCCCGGGCGGAGTGAATGAGCCTGGCGTCAGCTAGCGTCTCGAGCAGCGAGTGGAGATCGGATTCAGCGTCGAGGTCGAGCGGCGGCGGGGTGCCCCAAAGGCTGTTGAGAACAGCCTTGGCGAATTCAGAAGAGCCGAAAGCGGCCATTTCCGCGGTTGCGGTGGTCTCGGGAGCTTCGGGATCCCCGTCGGGCACTGGATCAATTTGCGGCTCGACCGGGTAGTACCGCATAGGCTCAGGGGGGAAAGGGACCTTCAGTTCGGGGTCGGGCTGATCGCCGCGGGGAATCGGCCAGAGCAGAAGCACGGCGTCGCCGACGTGCTGGAAATCAGCCGGGACTGCCTTGGTTACATCGTCCATGATCCCCACGATGCCCAGGACGGGCGTGGGATAAATGCCTTCGCCTCGGGTCTCGTTGTAGAGCGACACGTTACCGCCTGTGATGGGGGTGCCGAGCGCTGAGCAGGCTTCGGCGATGCCGTCGATCGCGGCAGAAAGTTGCGCCATAATTTCGGGCTTTTCGGGATTGCCGAAATTGAGGCAATTCGTCGCGGCAACGGGGACAGCTCCGGCGGCGGCTACTTTACGGGCAGATTCCGCCACGGCATGCATGGCGCCGAGTTTCGGATCGAGATAACACCAGCGGCCATTGCCGTCCAGGGCCATGGCGAGACCGCGTTCGTGTCCCGGCTGGCCCGTGCCCTTGATGCGCATGACGCCGGCTTCGCCGCCAGGCCCGGTCACGGTGTTGGTCTGCACCATGGTGTCGTATTGTTCGTGGACCCACCGCTTGGACGCAACGTTGGCGCTCGAGAGGAGCCGCTTCAGGTCGGCAAGGTAGTCGCGGTCCTCGTCGAGCTTGGCGAGCGCCGCGTCCGGCGGATCGGTGGGAACGGGAGCGTTCCACCTACCGACCGGCCGATGGTAAAGCGGAGCATCGTCAGTCAGCGATTGGTTGGGGATGTCGGCAACCAGCACTCCGTGATGACGGATGCGGAGCCGCGGCTCGGGCTCGACGGTTCCCACGATCACCGCGTCGAGGCCCCATTTCGCGAACACACGCAGCACCTCGTCTTCGCGGCCATTGTCGGCAACGAGCAGCATTCTTTCCTGACTTTCGGAAAGCATAATTTCATACGCCGACATTCCGGTTTCGCGCTGGGGGACCAAGTCGAGTTCAACGTCGAGGCCCACGCCGCCGCGTGCGCCCATTTCGCAGGTGGAGCAGGTCAGTCCGGCAGCGCCCATGTCCTGAATGCCGACGATCGCTCCTGTCTTCATGGCTTCGAGGCAGGCTTCCAGAAGAAGCTTCTCCATGAACGGATCGCCCACCTGGACGTTGGGTCGCTTCTGCTCCGAGCCTTCCTTGAACTCTTCACTGGCCATGGTGGCGCCGTGGATGCCATCGCGTCCCGTCTTGGCCCCTACATAGATGACCGGGTTGCCGGTGCCGCTGGCCTTCCCGTAGAAGATTTCGTCCCTATGTACCATGCCGAGGGCGAATGCATTTACCAGCGGATTGCCGCTATAACAGGGCTCAAACTTGGTTTCACCGCCCAGATTGGGTACGCCGAAACAGTTGCCGTAGCCGGCGATACCGCTGACCACGCCTTCGACGATGGAGTGATTCTTAGCGATCAGTTCCGGATCGGCGCCGGGCTCGGGAGCGATGGGACCGAAGCGGAGGGAATCCATTACCGCCAGCGGACGTGCGCCCATGGTGAAGATATCGCGCAAAATCCCGCCAACTCCCGTGGCCGCGCCCTGGAAAGGCTCGATGTAGCTGGGATGGTTGTGGCTTTCGATCTTGAAGGCGCAAGCCCACCCGTCGCCCACGTCGATGATGCCGGCGTTCTCGCCCGGCCCCTGAACCACGCGGTCGCTTTTGGTAGGCAGGCGCTTCAGATGCACGCGGCTCGACTTGTAGGAGCAATGCTCGCTCCACATCACGCTGTAAATGCCGAGTTCAGTGAGAGACGGCGTGCGTCCGAGCGCCTTCAGGATGCGGTTGTACTCATCCGGAGTGATGCTGTGCTTGCGGAGCAACTCCGAAGTTACCGCAACCGGCTCGGGAACAACTGCAGAGGAGGCGGTGGTCATCACGGTTGCCTACATTGTCGCATGAGGAGCGGGGGATTTCGCGTGGATTCACATAGCGTTGGGTTCCAAGCCTGTGAGATACTTTGACTTGCCCACCACCGTGGCCGGGATGGCGGAACTGGCAGACGCAGCGGACTCAAAATCCGCCGACCCTTGCGGTCATGGGGGTTCGACCCCCCCTCCCGGCACCAGCCTTAAACATATTTAGAATCAGGCGGTTGACGAACTCACAAATCCTTCGTGCCTAATTTGTGCCTAATTTGTGCCCAGACTGTGCCCAGGTTTCCCCTCACCGGCATCACGGAAGAGCAAGACTAAGGTAAGGCGGCACGCTCTCGAGGGTTTCTGGCACACCTCTAAACCGGTCATCGAACTTGGCCGGACAAATCGACTTTTCTGCCTTCCAGGCACTTCAGTCCGCAACGCCCTTGAGTTCCAGCACTGGTTCTCATGCTACGAATCGAGCCTTCAAAGCTGAGCTCGGTGCACCGCAACAAAGGTTTCAACGCAACTCACCTTGCCATAATG
>Ga0206925_1071_pt1 | contig 21310 bp, 20 predicted proteins | sample Alteio_BWOrgHeat_62_FD_152944 | JGI IMG/M metagenome (GOLD analysis project Ga0206925, IMG submission 152944) | Enriched cells from forest soil in Barre Woods Harvard Forest LTER site, Petersham, Massachusetts, United States -... | ecosystem: Environmental > Terrestrial > Soil > Temperate forest >...
TGTAACCCTTACGGTGAAAGACCCAAGCGGTAATACCAGTACGGCAACAGCAGTGGTAACGGTGAAAGACAACACGGCACCATATGCCAATGCGAAAGACATCACCGTATACCTGGATGGCAGCGGCAATGCAAGCATCTCCACTAATGATGTGAACAGCGGCAGCTATGACAACTGTGGAATTGCAAGCATGACTCTTGACAAAACAAGCTTCACTTGTGCCAACACGGGCGTGAACGTGGTAACATTAACGGTAAAAGATGCCACTGGCAATACATCAACCGACAGGGCGAATGTGACAGTGATAGACAATACCGCACCAGTAGCCCGTGCTAAAAAATGTAACGATATACCTGGATGCCACTGGCAATGCCAGTTTAAACATCGGTGATATCGACAACGGTAGTTCAGACAACTGCAGTGTGGGTGTTGCTTTTGACCGCGACGGCCACCAGTACCATGGTTACCTGCATCAGCATCATTGCAACCAGAATGAAAATGATGATTTTGTAAAAACCTTCAACTGCTCAAACATCGGCCCGAATAAAGTTACGATCTATGCCGTAGACAACTCAGGAAACTACTCAACCGCTTCAGCAACGGTAACGGTAATTGACAATATTGCACCGGTGGCAATAGCCAAAAGCATCACGGTATACCTGGGATCGAACGGAACAGCTGCGATAAGTACCGCGAATATCAATAATGGCAGCTATGACAATTGCAGCATTGCCAGCATGACCCTGAGCCAGACCAGCTTCAGTTGTGCGAACATAGGCCCGAATAACGTTACTTTAACGGTGAAAGACCCAAGTGGCAATACCAGTACGGCAACAGCAGTGGTAACGGTAAAAGACAATACGGCACCATATGCCAATGCGAATAACATCACGGTTTATCTTGACGCCACAGGTAATGTTACAATAACTCCGAACAGTGTAAACGGAGGTAGCTATGATAACTGTGGAATTGCAAGTATGACGCTTGATAAAACCAGCTTTAGCTGTGCCAATATCGGGAACAATACTGTGACCCTGACCGTGAAAGACGGAAGTGGAAATACCTCCACAGACCAGGCTACAGTTACCGTTAAAGACAATATTGCACCGGTTATTAAAGTGAAAAATGTAACAGTTAATCTGGATGCAACCGGTAAAGCGACTGTAACAGCAGCATCTCTGGATAATGGAAGTTCAGACAACTGTGGCGTAGTACTTGCCTTTGATCATGATGGTGATGAGTGGACCAACCCGAATGATGATGACCTGTACAAAAACTTTACCTGCAGCAATATTGGCAACAATAATGTAACGGTATATGCGGTAGATAAGTCAGGCAATTATGCTGCTGCAAATGTGGTGATCACAGTGAAAGACAATACGGCACCGGTGGTAAAAACCCGGAATATATCTGTAACACTGAACAGTTCAGGTAAGGCAACCATATCACCAAATGATATTAACAACGGCAGTTCAGACAACTGTAACTTTAGCCTGAGCCTGGATAAAACCAGCTTCAGTTGTGTAAATGCAGGAGCCAACACGGTAACGCTGACCGCAACAGATGCCAGTGGAAATGTATCTTCAGCCACAGCCACGGTAACGGTAATCTCAACACTGAGTGTAAGTGCCGGATCTGACAGAACCGTATATTATGGTTATGCACCGCAGGCCAGCACCACACTTACCGCAAACGCATCAGGCGGATCGGGTTGCAGCTATGCTTACAAATGGAGCACCAATGCCACTGCACAGTCAATCACCGTTTCGCCAACAACAGGTACGCAATACACTTGCACGGTAACCGATGCCAATGGGTGTACAGCCACAGATAATGCATATGTATATGTAACCGATGTACGCTGTGGAACCAATGGAGTGACCCTTTGCCATAATGGAAGCACCATTTGTACAGATGTAAACACAGCAACAGCATATCTGAACAAATACAAAAATGATGCACTCGGCGCCTGCAAACAAGGCAAGATAAAAGTGAATGGTGATGTAACAAATGGCGACGGCTCGCTGACAGCCTTCCCGAATCCATTTACCAGTACCACAACGGTACGTTATAATGCTGAGAATAATCAAAATGTAAGCATAGATGTATATGATGTGCGCGGGGCAAAAATCCAGACCCTTTATCAAGGCCCGGTAACCGCCAATACCATTTATACTTATGAGATTAAAGGCGATAACCTACCTGCTGATGTGTACTTTATCCGCTTAACTGCAAATGAAGAAGTTCAATACATTAAAGTAGTAAAAACAAGATAGTAAAAGGGGGATATTTTGCTATTCTATAAGAAAGGCTGCCTGAAAAGGCGGCCTTTCTTGTTTAATGGAAGAGCTGTAAAGTAAATGTTGAATAAATTATAAAACAATTATCAATAAAACAAAAAATCCCTCTAAGTTATTCACTTAGAGGGATTACCCTTTCGGGATTGTAGCGGGGGAAGGACTACAACCTATAGTATTGAGCTTCTCCTTACTTTTCATAAATATCTTCTTAATCAAGCTATTTAAACATAATATGACAAAGCTGGGTAAACTAAAATAAATTGAAATAAACTAAAAACTGTTCTACAAAGTGTTCTATAATTTTTATACCTTTGTTTCTATAAATGTAATATATATGGCAACTACTAACTTTTATCTAATAAGTGTAAACCCTAAAGGCACGATTGTAACTGCTAAGGATAAACTATATATTTATATGTTTTTCCATTTTGATGGACAAAGATTAAAATTCCCAACAGGAGAAAGTATTGAATCTAAACATTGGAATATTGATGGACAAAGAGTAAAAAAAACACTTACGGGAAGTCCTGAAATCAACGACGGCTTAGACAATTTGCAAGAAACAGTAAATAAACTTTATAGGACTGCAAAAAACAATAATGAAACGTTAACCACTTCAATTCTCAAAGATCGGTTACTAATTGCATTAAATAAAATTCCTATAAATACTGAAAAACCAAAAGTATTTTTTGACTACCTCGATGAATTTATTGAAGTAAACAAGGCATCTAAGCGTGCAAGAACAATTCAAAAATACAATACACTAAAGAAACACTTACAGGCCTTTGAAAAAATAAAAAAGTATCCCCTTAGTTTTCAATCTATTGATGCAAAATTTTATGAATCTTATGTAGCATTTTATGTTACCAATTTAAAAGTATTGAATAATACGGTAGGTAAGTATATAGGAACTTTAAAAACATTTATGCATTGGGCAACAAGTAGAGGTTATAATACTGGAACATCATTTGAGAAATTCAAAGCCACGAAAACCGATGCAGATATTATCTATTTAACAGAAGAAGAACTTATGCACTTGTATTATTTTGACCTTTCAAATAACAAAAGGTTATCCCAGGTAAGAGATTCATTTTGTTTTGGGTGTTTTACAGGATTACGGTTTTCCGATATAGAAAGGGTTACCAAAGAAAGTGTTAAAGGAGATGAATTACATATTAGTAGCTATAAGACAAAAGAAAGTATAGTTATTCCTTTGAATGACTTTTCAAAAGCAATTCTCGAAAGAAATGAATACAAACTTCACACTATCAGCAACCAAAAAACAAATGAGTATTTAAAAGAACTTGGAAAGAAAGCTGAAATTAATGAGCCTGTTACACTAGTAAAGCACAGGGGGGCAGAAGAAGTGGTGTATAGCGAGCCAAAATACAATTTTATATCATCCCATACTGCAAGGCGTACATTCGTCACCTTGAGCCTTGAAAAGGGCATGAGACCTGAAACAGTTATGAGTATTACCGGCCATAAAGAATACAAGACTTTCAAAAAGTATATCAAACTTACAGACAAAGTGAAAAAAGAAGAAATGCATAGGGTTTGGAATACAGATACTGGACGGCTAAAGATTGCATAATCTATTTTATTATAAAGTTATATAATCTAATTATTTAATTGGGATTTATATCTGTTTTATAGGTGGTTAATTGTTCTACTGAATACCATTGCTGTTGAGGCTTACTGCTTTTATCATGCCAAGTACATAAAACTTCACCCGTGTCCTCTATTGCCATTTTAACAGACATTGCATGACTTCCTATTTTTAACCATACAGTCGCTCCAATCTTAATTTCTCCTGTTTTTGACATTTAATTAATTATTTTTACAACCCGAATATACTAAAAATTTAATCCAAAATATGTATTACTTAGAGTTACCTCAAGCAGAGAAAGAGACTTACCAATATGGTGATAATGTTGTATCAGTTTATATTGAGGATGGATTCTATTTCATGCGTCCGGAACAAGGCAAAGCTTTTGAATTGTTTGGGGAAAAAGAGATTATAGATTTCCTTACAACAAAAAATGCAAAAATCAAGAATGGACAGACAAAAGAACTTATTGCAATCCCAGATAGAATTCCAATTTTCAGCTTTTACCAACTTAAAATTTGGTTAGTAGCTAAATGGGAATACATAACTGAGACCTATTTACAAAGTAGTAACGAAGATGAATTACAAAATGCGTTGAAAAGCTTTCTTGATGGTAATATTAAGAATGCAACGATCAAGGTAAGCCAAATTAAACAGGAAATGGAATCTGAAAGAACCGCATTCACTCCGAATTTGGATAAGGCTTTAGAAGCACACGAACAGTTTATTGAATGGCTTGGAAAGGAAGAAACTATTGAGCACTTTATTGCAAATCGCACAGCGAGGCCACCCTTTTCTGAGGGAAACGCAAAATCAATACACGTCTCTAAAAATTTACCAGAAAAATTGAGCCATAAACAACAAACTTTATTACTTGAACATTTAGGCTTTTTTGATTTGCCAAAATTTACAAATTTGACAACAGAAAAAAAAGGCATTTTGCTTTCGTATTTATTAAATCGTAATGAAAAAAATTCTACAGAATATTTTAGGAATTTTTTTGGCGTCAAAAATGTCCCAAAAAATATGATTTCAAAAACTAAAAAGAATAAAGAGAAGGTAAATGAACTGCTTAGTTCATTGGGCTTTAAAAACAATGAACTTGTTCAAGATTAATCAATCTGAAAAGTTTGTAGTTACTACACACTCCACTACATAGAATAGCTTTATTGAACCTTTGTTGAAATTTTAACAAATGGACAATATACTATTTTCTTCAATCCCATTCCCTGAATTGAAACAGGCTATCAGGGATATAGTAAACGAGGCTCTAATAAATAATAATTCAAAAATTGCGGAGCCAAAAGAACCTGATGAACTTCTTACAAGTGTCCAGGCTGCAAAGGTTTTACAAGTATCCAAAGTAACCCTTCATAAATGGAAGATTGAGGGCAAAATAAAATCGTACCGGATAGGTAGTCGTATCCGCTTTAAATACTCCGAAGTATTAGAGGCTCTTAATGGTATTAGAACAACCAAATCATCCTCAAAAAACTATTCTACTAAATCAAAATGACAGTTGGTTATGATACCTTAAATATTGGCCTGAAAAGGGTCCATTGCCAGGATACTGATCTTTTGCGAACCGTGCCAAAATATTTGAATTCAATAATTTGCGAAGGAAGGAATCAATCTGGTAATTTTATATCAGGGTATTTGGATAGCTTGAAAGTAAATATTTATGAAAACGGTGTATATATAAAAGAGGGAAGTCTTTGCAAATACCATTTAGGGGATAGCTTCAAAACACTAACAAGATACGATACTAGGGAAGCAATTGAGAGAATAAGCGACAATCTACATTTACCAATACATCTTGCCAACGTCACAAGAATAGATTTCGCACAAAATATCGTTATGGAACACCCAGAAAATATTTATTATTCATATTTAGGCGAAGCACCATATTATAAACGAGTTATGTTAAACAATGGCGTGTATTACAAAAGCGGCAAAAGGACAAATCTGTTTTATGGAAAGGTTCAGGAACAAAAACTAAAGAAACATCCTATTCCAATATATTATAAGAATAAGCATGTATTAAGATATGAGTCACGATATACTAGTCAATTGCCTAAGCAGTTCAACTTGCCTGAGATTACAGCAGGGTTACTTTATAATGAAATCTTTTATTGGGAACTAATAAAAAGATGGGAAAATGAATACCTGTCTATTCAAAAAGTCAAATCAAAAGTCAATACCATGAAAGCGACTGGAAGCAAGAAGCAGTTCATTGAAGATTTGGCACTATTTACTATTTTAGAGGTCGGTCAAGCTCCGATATTAGGCAAGGTTAAGGAGTGGCAAGCAACAGGGGGAATAACCAAAAAACAAGCCTTTGAATTAAGGCAATACTTAAAACAAGTTAGTAATATTCCTGCCAAAGAATCAAGCAATGAATTTATTAATGAACTCACACGAAAAATAAAAGAAGAAGCAAGGTATAATTAGACATATTCTTATGTTAAGGCAGTTCCTGTACCCGCTTTTTGTAACCTTTTTCATTCAAAAACTTAGAAATAACATAATAATGATTGAAAAGGACTAAAATTATGGAGTTTAACGAAAATACCCCCGAAACGTGGTTAGCGGAAAGAAAATGTAAACGTATAGACGGAATCAAGAAGAAACGGACTAAGATGCTTAAGAACTTACGTATTGCGAACGCTAATCGTCAACAGAAGCCCGCAAAAGACGTGCAGAGACTGGTAGAAGATGGAGACCTAAAAGAACAAAACCCAGGGATAATGAAAAATTTAGCGATCATGGAGAAATTCGAAGAAAATTGAAGACAAATAGTTAGTAGTTAACATTTATGGATAAATTATACTAAATTTTACCTTGTTTTATATGGTACCATAAACCAAATGTTTATACCTTCGGCAATTAATTCTAATATTCCGAGATTATGAGCGAAGTTTTAGGTATTCTCTACCAGGTTGTTGTTTTTGGTCTTACGATTCTTGGCTTATACTTTGGTATTAAGCAATTCTTCCCTCAAAGAATAATATTCATTCAAAAAAGTTTAATCAACCTAAATGATTCTTCAATTAGAAAAATTGAAGAAATGGTAATTACTTATAAAAATGAGGAAATAAAAGAAGATTTAATTTTGCTGAAAGGGTATATTTATAATAATAGTATAAAAGACATTGCCAAAGATCAAATATATGGAAAGCTACGAGCAGTACTTTATGACGGAAAGTGGTTAAATTGTAAAATAGGACTAACTCCAAGTGATTTTGCTATATCTGAATCAATATATGATAATGAACTAATATTCGATTTTAATCTTTTAAAGGCAAAAGAAAATTTTGGATTTGAAGCCTTAGCTATAAGCAAGGATAAAAAAATTAAGTTTAAGCAAAGAATCCAAAACGTTAAGGATGTTAAAATATTGGATTTTAATTCATTAAAATCCAGTGTTGCAACGAATATTGCTATTTTATCATCGATAATTTTTTTATTAGCTTTTCTGTCATCATTATTGTCACAATTTTATTTTAACGGGAATAATATTACGACAACTACAAGTACGGATAATTCGGTTACTTTTAAAATCCCAATTCAGTCAAAAAATGCATCAAACTGTACAATTGATTTACCGGCTGCCTTGGCATTGGAAAAACATTTGGATAGCGTATTGACTCCATCAAAAAAAAATAAACGACAGCTTGCTACAAATGACTTTAAAGGACTATAATTTACTTTGGAAAATATTTTTTAATGTTAATTGGGAAAAACAATATATAATTTCTAAATACTCGTCATTGAAATATACTATTAATCAGTCAGAAATTGGTGATTTTAGAGGTGCAACTATTATAATTATTATTCTAGTATTTGGGTTCTTTTTAGAATTATTCGTAACAATTAGAAATTTTAAATATTGGATAAAATTTAGAAAATTACCTTGAGTTGCTAATTATAATAATTGAAATAATATAAAATTTCATTTACCTATACTTTTAAAGAATAACAATAGTTTATTAACTTCGGTAAATAAATAAAAAAAAACAAGATAGTAACCAAATAACATATAATGTAGCGTTAGCTGCGTCCTTGCTGTCGAAACTGCGAAATTCTATACATGCACCGGGACAAATGCTGACTTCACGATTGGCGTGGGGTTGGCTTGTCTTGTGCATAGGTATTTCGCAGTACCTGACAGCAGGATAGGTTTAACCCCACGTTGCATTTAATCAATAACCATCACTTTTGGGGTAAGTGAGCAAAGTTAATACTATGAAAATGAAAGGTTGTCTCACTGCTATCCGTTGGGTTTCTGGATTTATAATACTCCTATTTGCACCAGTATTTTTGCTTTCTAAGATTAGCATTGCCAATGTTATAGCCCTTTTAGGCTGGTTGGTCGCTGTAATTATACTATTACCTGTAACCTCAGAATTTGCAAATAAACTATTTAAAGACAAATTGGAACCTGCAATAAAAATTGTGATATTAATTTCTGCGGTGTTCTTTGGGGTGCTTTTTGGCAATATTTCAGATGGAGGTAAAGAAGGCAATCCTTCCCAGGGAACAACTAAAAACACCGGAAATAATGGAGCAATACAACGATCAAATGAAACAGGGGATATAATTCAGACTCCCAAATCGGAAAAGAATTATACCTATAAAATTCTTTCATCTAATTCACAACCTGTGCTATATTCTGTGCCAGGCCATCCGGACTGGAAAACACAAAATATATTAACTGTTTTGTTAAATACCAATGACTTGTCAAAGAGTAACCTTCAAAAGGCTCTTACAGAAATAAAGGCTGAAAACCTCACAAACGATGCTTGGAATGTTATCGAAGCTTATGATAATGAAAGTGCATACGAGCTTCAAAAAAAAATAGACCAGGCGGATAAGCAATTAGATACAAAAACTTCAACTGAATTGGAGAATCAGTATGGGGCCGAAATTGCAAATCATTATATAGCTAGCCTTGACAATGAGGGAGGGAATGATTTCTTAGTTTATTATCCTTTCAAATAATGGAATTGGATGCATTTCAATAATTCTCTTTTTTATTTTGTTTGGAATTGCCATTGTTTTATTTGTTAGTAGCTAACTGACCTAAACTTGCATCCAATCGAATTAAATTATTTAAAAAATCCTGACATTTAACATAATGTCCTTATATAATCCCCGACTTGTGCCAGCCAGAGGAAGTTATATAAGGGTACGTTATGTTACTTGGCTGATTTTAAATAATTTAATTCGATTGGAACTACACGGATGGAGGTTCCCCGATTTTGATTTATGGGGTAAGGGAAATTTGAAGCAATGAAATGAATATGTAATGAATGATAATTTTTCTTTCTCCATATTTCAAAATCTAATTAGCTAAGGGCAAATGGCTCTAACGCAATGTAATGGATTAGAAAAATTAGCAATAAGTGTAGCGAATGCGTATAATTTTTCTAATGTATGTAATGTAGTTTGTGCCACGAAGCCCGAAATACCGATTTAAAAGGCACAAAATTTTAAAAACTGTTCTACAAACTGTTCTAAGTAAACAAAAAATCCCTCTAAGTTATTCACTTAGAGGGATTACCCTTTCGGGATTGTAGCGGGGGAAGGACTCGAACCTACGACCCCCGGGTTATGAGCCCGGTGAGCTACCAACTGCTCTACCCCGCAATATGTCTTTGTGTCTCTTGGATGATTCCTTTTTTGAACACTGGTGCAAAGGTAGGATATTGTTGGGCATCAAACAACCTTTTTTAAAATGAATTTCAAAAATTGTTCATTTCATCGATTAAAACAATTATTCCATATTTTCCTTAGTATTGTATATCAATAATTTTTAATGGAGAGAAACAAGGCGGTATTAGCCTTTAAAAAGATTTTAAGGGTTTTAGGGCCTGGCTTTATTACAGGTGCTTCTGATGATGATCCCTCTGGTATTGGAACTTATTCTCAAACAGGTTCTCTTTTTGGTCTCAAACAACTTTGGACATCAGTTTTTACTTTCCCCTTTATGGTCGTTATGCAGGAAATGTGCGGTCGCATAGGCATGATAACAGGCGGAGGTATAGGGGCTGTGATTAAAATACATTATGGAAAAAAAATCCTATATCCGATATTATTAATTCTGATTATAGCAAATACCATTAATGTAGGTGCTGACCTGGGTGCAATGGCGTCATCTGCTGAAATGATTTTTGGACTGCCTTTCTTATTCTGGCTTATTGTTATGACACTTATTACTGTAGCAATGATTGTTTTTGTTCCGTACAGTACATACGTTAAATATCTCAAATTTTTATCTATTACGCTACTGGGATATATCGCGACTGTGTTTTTTGTAAAGCAAGATTGGGGTATGGTTTTAAAAGCAACCTTTATACCCAGTATCTCACTTGATAAAGATTACCTGATGAATTTTGTTGCTATTCTTGGTACAACCATTTCCCCTTACCTTTTTTTCTGGCAAGCGAATGAAGAGGCAGAAGAGGAAATAAAAGATAATAGGTTGCCTCAATCAGGTGAAGGCACGCCGCAGGTAAGTAACAGGCAAATAAAAGCAATGCGTATTGATACTATGGTTGGCATGTTTTTTTCCAACCTTATCAGTTTTTTTGTAATAGATGCGGTCGCCATAACACTCGGCACCCACGGTATGCATAATATTCAAACGGCGAACGATGCTGCACAGGCCCTCAAGCCCTTTGCCGGTAATTATGCTTTTCTTTTATTTGCAATTGGCATTATCGGTACCGGCCTTATGGCAGTACCTGTACTGGCAGGTTCCACGGCCTATGCCGTGGCAGAAACAATGAACTGGAAACAGGGATTATCTTACAAATATTTTCAAGCCCCTAAATTTTACCTGGTTATAGTGATAGTTTCCATTATTGGACTTGGAATTCATTTTCTGCCTGTATCTCCATTCCAGTTGTTGTATTACACTGCCATTCTAAATGGAGTAGCTGCGCCACCCATCATGGTTATTGTACTCATTATCTGTAACAATAAAAAAGTATTGGGTAAAAATACTAATGGTTTATGGGCCAATATACTCGGTATTTTTATTACAGTTGTAATGGCGGCAGCAGCCGTAGCAATGTTTGCCCTTTTATAATTGATGTATGTTGGGATTCGCCACTTGGAAAGAGATTATTAGCTATTTCCGAAGAAAGAAGCTTCATTTGCCTTCATTTACTCCTTTACAATAATCTTCAATGCGACCGACAAGGTTTGGATAACCAAGTTCAGCTGCTTTTCTTAAATCAGGACAAGCATGATCATCATCGTTAAGGCCGAGGTAGCAAAGCGCGCGGCCATAATATGCTTCTCGATATCGGGCATCAAACTGAATGACCTTTGAGAAATCTGTAATCCCTTCTTTATATTTTTTAGTATAAAATTCGGTTAAACCCATATAATAATAACTTGTAGGAGATTTTTGAACTTTTAACATTTTGAGGGCCGTTTCATAAGCACCTTCATTATCCTTTAATTCGCATTTTGCCTTTATTTCTACAACGAGAATGTCAGGAGATTCCGGCTTGACAGAAAGGTACTTATCTGCATCTTCAATGGATTCTTTTAAATGATGCAATTGGTATTGACAAAGAGCCCGCAATCCAACAAGCTCAATATTTTTACTATCCATTGCTATGGCATTTGTATAATCAGATACAGCGTTTTCATAGTCCTGGGTTTGGAAATAAGCATAGCCCCTTTCTGACCAAAGTTGGGAAGTTGATGAAACCTCAAGAGCCTTTGTAAAATCAGAAATAGCAGGCACGTACATTTTTATTTTATTGTAGCAATAACCTCTGTAGAATAATGCATCAGTAAAAGTCTTGTTTCTGAGTTTGATAGCCATATTAAAATCAGGGATTGCAGCTTCATAATCATTCAATTTAACTTCACAAAACCCGCGATTATAGTAGAATTCACTAAGCGTTTTATCAAGTGCGATCGCTTTGTCAAAATCATTAATAGCTTCCTTATATTTTTCTGCTTTGGCCTTTTCTGCCCCTTTGTTGAAATAATCCATTGCTTTTTGGGCATCATTATACCCATGAACTACCTGACCCTGCCCAAAAACGGCAAAAGAAATCATGAGATTTATAACCAAAAGTGAAAAAAAATTTTTGTATTTCAATCTTCTCATGATGCAAAATTAATATTTCCAGTGATGCCATAAACGAAAAAGCTCGAGCAATGGTTGCTTAAGCGAATATAACCTGGTCACCAATTCGAAATTTGAAGAAGTAGGTGTAAAAAGAAATTTCATTATTTTTGTTCAAGGATAGAAAGACTATGGCATATAATGAAAAACTAACTAACAGAGTTAGAGAATTCCTTGTAGATATTCCAGATATTGAGGAAAAAAGGATGTTCAGAGGAGTGGTTTTTATGGTGAATGGAAAAATGTGCATTACTGTGGGCGATAATGAAATAATGTGCCGCATAGATCCTGATCTTCAGGAAATGGCATTAAAAATGAAATTTGTGAGGCAAGTGGTTATGAAAGGCCGTAATTATAGTGGGTATGTATATATTCATGAAGATGGAATGATAACTAAGGAAGACTTTGAATTTTGGATTAAGCTGGCACTTGATTATAACAAAAGAGCAAAGGCAAGTAAAAAGCAGAAAAAGCCATCTTAGACTTTTATTTTATCACTTATTTTAGGTTGAAAGCTTCCAGAAAGAAAAATCATTTTATCAGATAAATTTTCGGAACAGAAATTGCCTGCCAATCATTTAGTGTGATTAATGGGTGAAAGGTTATATTTTTGCGGGGATGAATAGCAAACAGGTTTTTCAAAGTGCTTCTCCCAAGCGCTGGAAGCGGGTGAGTTGGGGAACGCGTATCTTTATTTTTTTTATGGCTTTAGGTCTTATTGCCGTTGGAGTTGCGGTATTGAGTAAAGATGCGCCATTTTTGCCAAGGCTGGTTGATCAGAATAATCTGTACAAAAGGGTTTTGAATCCGGATGCACCCACCACTATTAAAACAAAAGCGATAAAGGATCTGAATAAACTCAGGAAAAAAGCAGATACCCTTGAAAAAAGAATAGCAGCTAACAGACACGGAGGAGCATTGCCTATTGAAAAACAGGTAAGGGCCGGTTATTATGTAAACTGGGATGCTTCTTCTTTGCGATCACTTACAGACCATATCGATCGGATGAATATGGTATTGCCAGAATGGATATTCATTAGCGATTCAAGTAATACTTTATTTGTTGACGTAGATGAAAAGGCTCTGGAGGTCATGAAAACGCCCCAGCATAAAAAGGTGGCTATTATTCCTATGGTTACCAATTTCTTTCACGGGGAATGGCGTGGCGAAACAGTACATAAGCTGCTGGCAAGTGAGTCCCGTCGTAAAGATTTTATAAATCAAATTATTGGCATTCTCCAAAAATACCAGTTTCAGGGGATTAATATTGATTTTGAAGAGTTAAACGAAGAAGGCGATGAAACCCTGAATACGTTTATGAAAGAAGTGTACACGGCTCTACATGCTAAAGGTTACCTGCTTACACAGGATATTGCTCCGCTAAATGTTGACTATAATCTTGATATCCTTCAGAAATACAACGACTATATTTTTGTTATGGCTTATGATCACCATTATGCAACCAGTGCGCCGGGCCCTATAGCAGACCAGGCCTGGGTGGATACAATATTGGAGGATATAAGTAATAAAGTGCCTGCCAATAAGTTGATCCTTAATATTGCGGCATATGGATATGACTGGCCTAAAGGAAGTGAGGCTGACGATATCAGCTATCAGGAAGCTCTGACAACTGCAAAAGAAAGCGATGGTAAAGTAATTTTTGATAATAATACTTTTAACCTCCATTACAAATATGATGACGATAATGACCTTGAACATGAAGTCCATTTTACGGATGCGGCAACATGTTTTAATGCAATTAGGAATTCTGAAGATTTTGGCTTTGCAGGGGTTGCGCTTTGGCGATTGGGTGGTGAAGACTCTCGCTTATGGCGCTTTTACAATAAAGACCTGAGCTATGAAAATGCCAACCTGGCTAATTATCAGAATGGTAACCTTGATACAATTGGAAATAGTATTGCCATTGATTATATAGGAGAAGGGGAGGTGCTCGATGTACTGAGCACACCCCAACAAGGAAAAATAAGGGTTGAATTTGATTCAACTGATAAATCCATTGCAGAAGAGTTTTACGATACACTTCCCAGTTCTTATGTTGTTAAAAAATTTGGGTTGGGTGTTCATCAGATGCTTTTAACTTTTGATGATGGACCTGATGACAGATATACGCCCAGAATACTGGATATTTTGAGAAAAGAAAATGTGCCAGCGGCCTTTTTTGTCGTTGGCATACAGGCAGAAAATAACATACCCTTATTAAAAAGAATTTACCAAAGTGGGTATGAAATAGGGAATCACACCTTTACGCATCCTAATATTGCCGAAATAAGTAAAGACCGTGCTGAGATAGAACTATCTTCTACTCGACGGCTCATAGAATGTATTACAGGCCATTCAACTGTGCTTTTCAGGCCGCCTTACAATGCGGATGCCGAACCCCAGACTTTGAAAGATATTATTCCTGTAGCACTAAGTAAGAAAGACAATTATTACACAATAGGGGAGTCCATAGACCCACGTGATTGGGAAAAAGGAATAACGGCGGATACTATTCTGGCGAGGTGTATAGCCCAGGAAAAGAATGGCAGCATGATTTTATTACATGATGCCGGTGGCAACCGCGAAGAAACCATCAAAGCCTTGCCAATGATTATTCATTATTTCAAATCAAAGGGATATACTTTTACTACTGTTTCGGCATTACTCAATAAGTCTCGTGACCAGGTAATGCCCCCTGTAAAGCATGATAATGATTATTACCTAACAAAAATTGATTGGGCTATAGCGGAAATCATTTATTGGGGAGCCAGGGTATTGTTTTCACTTTTCTTCTTGGGCATTTTCTTATCTATTGGTCGCATGGTAATGATGGGCATTTTAGCCGGTATTCAGACTTCTAAAATAAAGAAATTACAACTTAATTCTGATCAGCCTAAAGTTTCAATTATTATACCTGCATACAATGAAGAGGTTAACGCAGTGAAAACCATACGTAACCTTCTGAGTAGCCAGTATCCGGATTTTGAAGTCATATTTGTAGATGATGGCTCAAAAGACGAAACTTTTTATTTGGTAAGCAGTACGTTTGGCACCAATTCAAAGGTTAAAGTATTAACCAAGCCAAATGGTGGCAAAGCTTCGGCATTAAATTATGGAATAAGCCAGAGTAATTCTGATTTCGTGGTTTGTATTGATGCGGACACACAATTAAAACCAGACGCGATTGACCATTTAATGACTCATTTTATTGATGAAAAGACAGCAGCAGTGGCAGGGAATGTAAAAGTTGGAAACGAAAATGGGCTGATTACCGGTTGGCAATCAATCGAGTATACAACAAGTCAGAATTTTGACCGCAGGGCTTTTGATTTGTTGAATTGTATTACCGTTGTGCCTGGAGCTATAGGCGTTTTTAGAAAAGATGTGCTTATTGAAGCAGGGGGGCTTACATCAGATACCCTTGCTGAAGATTGCGATTTAACAATTAGAATATTAAAAAAGGGATATAGGGTAAGGTACAGCCACAAAGCAATTGCAGTGACTGAGGCTCCGGAAACCATGAAAATGTTCTTGAAACAACGATTTCGCTGGTCTTATGGTATTATGCAGAGTTTCTGGAAAAACAGGGACGCTGCTTTTAATCCGAGGTATGGTATGCTGGGTTGGATTGCATTGCCTAATATATTGATATTTCAAATTTTACTTCCATTGATTTCGCCACTAGCTGACCTTTTTATGATTTTTGCATTATGTTTTGGAAATGCTCCTGAAATCCTGGATTATTATTTTCTTTTTATGGCAGTAGATACACTTGGGGCTGTAATCGCATTTTATTACGAAAAGGAAAATGCGCGCAAACTTTGGATGTTACTGCCTCAACGATTAATATACAGGCAGTTGATGTATTATATTCTTTTCAAGTCAATACGCAGGGCAATAAAAGGAGAATCAGTAAGTTAGGGTACTTTGAAAAGAACGGGTAGTGTAGAACAACTGGATACCGGAAGTGCACTTTAAGGTTTTTTATTTATGATATATTGGTGTCTGTATATAGCCATCATATCTTTTTCAATCGATTGATTAACACTTTCTACTATCCTGCCAATTTCTTTTCCCTTATAAAAAAAAACAAAAGTTGGGACATTCGTGATATGGTATCGTTTGCTTTTGGCATCATGAGAATCCTTTTGTCTATCCACCCCAATAAGCCTGATGCTTTTAGCCGAAATTCCTGCACCTTCAGCAGTTTTATAAAATGCAGGCAGCAGGTCTTTGGTATCACTGCACCAAGATCCACCAAAAACTATTATCCTAATTTGCTGTTTAATTTTCATCAAAGAGTCTATTATTAGTGGATCGGGCCGGTAAGAATTATAGCCCTTATTGAACCAAGGATATATTTTTTCGTTATTAAGGTTGACACGCTTAAATTTAGCCAGATGTACATCACTATCTTTCCCTTTCCTTATTGATAATTGATAAAACATTGTTTTGTAGGGTAAATTTTTTGCTTGTAATCTTGTAAAAAGTAAAATTGCGATTAGAACAAAGATGAAAAGCAAAGAAGAAATAATTTTATTCATTTTATGATATTTAACGCTTACCTTTATACTTAATGATGCTCCTGACAAAATTAGATAATTAAATATCCAGCCAAAGATTGAATGAGCCAAAAAAGACAAAATAGTATAATATTAGTACGAAATGATTGTTTTTCGATTGTTTTTAATTTTCTTTGTTGTGATAATTAATAGTTATTGTTAAAATGGATTTTGCCAGGGGATACCTTAATGCCCTTCGACAAAACTGAAGAAAATCCTACCCAGGACCATAAATGCCGAATGAATTACTTAAAAAGTTTACTGAATAAAAGATACGCGCCAAGGTGGGTAATATTGCTGATTGATACATCTCTTTGCGTTTTTTCCGTTATTCTTGCATATCTATTGAGGTTTAATTTTAACCTGAGTGAACCCGAATTTCATGATACCATGTTTATAACAATTTTGTTAATGGTAGTTGTGAGGTTTGTAGGCTTCTATTTTTTTAAAACTTATCATGGTGTTATTAGATATACTAGTACACATGATGCGAGAACTATTTTTCTTTCTCTTACTACCGGTTCTTTGTTTTTGGTAACAATGAACGTGGTTTTGTTTTTTTTGCAAAGGCATTATTTTGTTCCATATTCAATTCTAATCATTGAGTATTTTACACTTGCCCTTTCAATGATGGGTATTAGGATACTTGTGAAAATGATCTATTCCGAAATGAAATCAAGCCATATTGAAAAGAAAAATATTGTAATTTTTGGCGGAGGAGAATCGGGCCTGATAACTAAAAGAACAATTGATCAGGATAAGGATAGCAGGCGTAAAATCATTGGTTTTTTTGATGATGACCCGCAAAAAACAGGCAAAAGCCTTGAGGGAGTCAGAATATACAATTTCGAAGAAAGCTTTAAAGATATGGCGACTCGATATAGAATTGATGAACTAATAATTTCCGTCCAGGGTATTGGGCGAAAAAGGAAAGAACAGATTGTAGATTATTGTGCTGCAAATAAAATCAAAGTAAAGACCGTGCCACCGGCAACACAATGGATAAATGGTGAATTTAATGTTAAGGAAATCAGTGATTTTAAAATTGAGGACCTGCTGGAACGTGAGCCCATCCAGCTAAACCAGGAAAAAATACAAGTACAACTTGATGATAAAGTTGTTTTGGTAACCGGCGCTTGTGGATCCATTGGCAGTGAGTTGGTAAGACAGATTTCGAGGTTTTACCCGAAGGAAATAATATTGATAGACCAGGCGGAAACACCATTATATGAACTTGCATTGGAGTTAAGAGAAACAAGCGGATTTATTAACTATAAGATTATTCTTGCCGACGTTTTTAACAGGGCAAAAATGGAAAATATTATCTCCACATTTAAGCCAGACATTATTTACCATGCAGCTGCATATAAACATGTGCCGCTGATGGAAGAAAACGCAGCAGAAGCAGTACTCACAAATATAGCAGGCACGCGTCACCTTGCTGATATTGCGCTAGCCCACGGTGTAAAAACATTTGTATTAATATCAACTGATAAGGCGGTAAACCCTACAAATGTGATGGGCGCTTCAAAAAGGATCGCTGAAATATATGTGCAAGCTTTAAACTCATTTCTGGAAAGTAAAAATTTATTACATACCCGGTTCATTACTACCCGGTTTGGGAATGTACTCGGGTCGAATGGCTCAGTAATACCCAGGTTTAGGAAACAGATAGCTGCAGGTGGGCCAATAACAGTAACTCATCCTGAAATTTCAAGATTTTTTATGACCATTCCTGAATCATGCCAGTTAATTCTTGAAGCAGGTATGATGGGTAATGGCGGCGAAATATATATGTTTGATATGGGCGATCCCGTTAAAATTATTGACCTTGCCAATAGAATGATCATTTTATCAGGATTAAAACCTCGCCACGATATTAATATAGTATATACCGGCCTAAGGCCGGGAGAAAAAATTAAGGAGGAACTTTTGAATGATCATGAAAAAGCTATGCCAACTCATCATCCGAAAATTATGATTGGCAAAGTGCGTGAATATCCTTTTGAGGTTGTTTCAAAAGAAATACAAGAACTTATAGAAATGGCGATATCTGCCAATGATCGCACCATTGTATCAAAAATAAAGGCCATTGTGCCTGAATTTATTAGCAATAATTCCGTATTTGAAGATTTGGATGTTATATCGATGCAGGAAGAAATTAAGGATACTACAAAATATTAATAATTTAAATTAAATTTGCCAAAACTGAAAGATTATGAAAACAATATTATTTAGCCTTTTTCTATTTAGCACCTTTTTATTAAGCAGTTGCTCAAAACCGTCTCCAACTCCTGCACCCACTCCAACAACTTATGATAATACTTTTACAGTTAATGGAGGGACTTTTACGAATACAGTTCTTAATCTAAATGCTAATTATGTTATTGGGGATTATGGACTGAATGGTTCTACCCAGACAGAGATTTTTGTCAAGGGAACCACCCCAGATGGGAAAGATTCAGCATTTATTGATTTTGTATTTGGTGGCAGTAAAGCAGGTACTTATGCTTTCAATACAACCTCTAATTTTGGAAGTATTTTTGTTACACCTTTACCTGGTGGTTCTACTATCCAGATGGATGCCAAAACAGGTAGCGGAAATATGGTAATCACCTCATTTGGTGGCGTGGGAGGAAATATTACTGGTACTTTCTCGGGTACTTTTTCTAGTGGAACGACTGATTATGTGGTTTCAAATGGATCGTTTTCTGTAAAACGGGCGCAGTAAGATCAACTATTAACTCTTAAGTTATATGCAATAAGCGGTCGTACTATTACGGACCGCTTATTGCATGTTTATGGTATAATGAAAATGGTAATTGGGCTATATAAAATGCGTTTTTTAGCATTCGTAATTTTGGCTCTCAGTTTTTGGGCTTGCCAAAAGTCTGAAATTACTGCACCTTTTGTTTATAATTCAATTAACTACCCAAATGGATTTGCTATAACTGGCGACGGCTATTCATCATTAATGATTAATATGAATGAATCCAATACTTTAACCGGGTATTATGATACCTCCCTGCATATTACATTTATTGATACAAAAGGAGATACAAATTCTTATCATGCAGAAATGCTAGTTAAATTTATCGAAATTTATCCATCTACCTATTTGTCAACAGCTCTGGATACGCTTAGAAGCCCTGATAGTATTATTATTAAGATAAATACAGCCTCACAAAATCAGGTATATAGTTCAGTGCCCAAGAAATCTTTTTTAAATATCTCTAAGTATTACGATGTTAATGGACGTATACTTGGCTCATTTTATGGGAGTTTTATTAATCTTACAAATCCCAAAGATACAGTAATTATTGCCGATGGCAGGTTTTCTGTTATGAGGTTACCAGATAAATATTAGCACTGCTTATACTTTAGAATATTGTGGCATTTCCCTTTAAAATGAAGTTAAGTTTTTTAATTATAAAAAAATAAACTTTTATTTGGCTGTTCTGGTTATTGCAATTAACTTTGCTAACGAACGTTAGGTTTTATTATATTTGGAAACGACATTTTTAAACCGCAAGGAGCATATTAGAGTAGTTGCACAGCAATTATTCAGGAGGAACGGATATACCGCCACCTCTATGCGTAACCTTGCCAGTGAAATAGGAATTGAGCCTGCTAGCCTTTATAGCCATATAAAAGCAAAAGAAGATATTCTGCAGGATATATGCTTTGGCCTGGCGGATGCTTTTTTTGAAGCCGTGAAACCAGTAATAGATGATACATTTATTGGCCCTGAAGAAAAGCTTCGGAAAGCCATAGTAGCACATATTGAAGTAATAACAAATAATATAGATGCTTCTGCGGTGTTTTTTCATGACTGGAGGCATTTAAGTGAAGAAGCTTTAAATAAGTTCAGGACACTAAGGCGGGAGTATGAAGAGCTTTTTAGAAAAATAATAAGAGAAGGCGCATCTGAAAAAATATTTAGGAAGATCAATGAAAAATTTATGGTGCTTACTATATTTTCAGCCATGAACTGGACCTATGAATGGTACCAGCCCGGGATGGATATGAGCTATGAGAGTATTGGAAATAACCTGGCAGATGTTTTAATAATGGGGCTAAAAAATTAAATAACGAATTTTAATCTTATATTTATCCTTTAAAAACCAACAACGATCAACTAACAACAAAAAACTAAATATATGTACGGAGGAGGATATATCGGAGAACCCGAAAAAAAACCAGCAGGAAGTACAGGATGATCCTGCCAAACTTGCCGAATTCGAGGCAAAAATAGATCGTGGCGAAAAGATTGAACCGCAGGACTGGATGCCGGCAGCCTATCGTAAGCAATTGATAAGAATGATTGAGCAGCATGCCCATTCTGAAATTATCGGTGCCTTGCCTGAAGGTACTTTTATTACCAGGGCACCTGGCTTTAAAAGAAAGATGGCTCTTATGGCAAAAGTGCAGGATGAAATCGGGCATGGACAGATGCTGTACAGTGCAGCTGAAACCCTTGGTAAAACACGAGAACAAATGTTTACCGATCTGCTCAGTGGCAAATCAAAATATTCGAATGTATTTAACTACCCGGCAGAAACCTGGGCTGATGTTACCATTGTGGGTTTTTTGATTGATGCTGCAGCCATTGTAAACCAGGTAATTAATTCAAAAGGTTCTTATGGCCCGTATTGCAGAGCGCTTGAACGTATTTGTTATGAAGAGG
>Ga0206925_1072_pt1 | contig 21232 bp, 17 predicted proteins | sample Alteio_BWOrgHeat_62_FD_152944 | JGI IMG/M metagenome (GOLD analysis project Ga0206925, IMG submission 152944) | Enriched cells from forest soil in Barre Woods Harvard Forest LTER site, Petersham, Massachusetts, United States -... | ecosystem: Environmental > Terrestrial > Soil > Temperate forest >...
GGCAGGGTCTTCATCGACCACGATTTGAACTTCGGGTCAATGTCCTCGGGCATGAACAGCTCGACCAAATGGCCCACGGCGGAAGAGAGAACGAAGTCGTCGCTCTCAAAAAAATCTGCCTGCTTTTTGAAGCCGCCGAGTGCTTTGGCAATGTCCGCGGCTACGCTCGGCTTTTCAGCTATAATCAGGGTTTTAGACATTAAAAAAATAGCAGCAACTAACCGGGGGAGCCTCCACTACATAGCAGAAAATATATCGCTTGGCAAAAAAAATCTCACCGCGATTTTTTCACGGTGAGATTTTTATGGAAAAATTACGCCTTCGGCAGCTCGGCCAGCAGCGTATCCAGCTGGCCTAAAAGCTGCCCAATCGTCGCTTCCGTCTCGTCGCCCATGTTGGAAATACGGAAGGTTTTGCCTTTGATTTTTCCGTAGCCACCGTCAATCACGCACTTGAACCGGCTCTTTAGCGCCTTGTTCAGCGCCTCCAAGTCCACGTTGCGCGTATTGGCGATGCACGATAATCCCTTCGACGCATACTTCTTATCCGGGAACAATTTAAAGCCGTGCTTTTCCGCCCACGCATGCACCATCGCATTCGTCTTCGCATGGCGCGTATAGCGGGCCTCAATGCCTTCGGCCTTGATTTCGTCCACCTTCGCGCGCAGCCCGTTGATGAGCGAGATGCACGGTGTGCTCGGCGTCATGCCTTTTTCGTGGTTCGCGTGAAATTCCAGAAAGTCGAAATAGTAGCCGCGTCCCGGAACTTTCGCCGCGCGCTGGCGGGCCCGTTCCGACACGGAAACGACCGACAACCCCGGCGGCAGCGACAATGCCTTTTGCGAGCCGCTCAGCAGCACGTCGATGCCCAGCTCGTCCTTCTTGATCGGCACCACGGTGAACGAACTGACACTATCCACCACCGAAATGACGTCGGGAAATTCTTTTAGCACCGCCATGATGGCCGGCAGGTCGCTCATCGTGCCCGTCGAGGTCTCGTTGTGGATGAGGGTGATGACGTCGTACTTGCCCGTCGCCAGCTCCTTGCGCACCGCGGCGGGGTCAATCGGCTGGCCCCATTCAAATTGCAGTGCGCCGGCCTCTTTGCCGCAGCGCTTGGCCACGTCGTTCCACTTGTCGGAAAACGCCCCGTTCATGCAGTTCAGCACGCCTTTGATCGTCAGGTTGCGGATGGAACCCTCCATCACGCCCCACGAACTGCTCGTGCTGATATACACGGGGTCGCTCGTGTACATCAACGCCTGCAAATCCGGCTGCAGGCCCTGGTACAGGGCGATGAAATCCTTGCTGCGGTGGCCGACCATCGGTTTCGACATCGCCGCGTACATCGCGGGCGACACCTCCGTCGGGCCGGGGATAAACAATTTGTAGCTCACGACCGCAACATGGCGCAGCCCGGCCTTATGTCAAGGTTCTGATTCAACCCTCAGTGCTTGTTGAACCAATAATAGATGACATAAAACCAGCTGCAAATGCCTTGGATCATCGCCCAAAAAATTGAGTGGTTCACGCTCCACGAAATGCAAATCGCCAGCGCGCATCCGAAACTGATGCCCGACGAGACGGCGGAGGTTTTATTGCTCATGACTCAAAGCGCCTCTACGCATAACTTCCACCCGACTTAATCCCCAGCGCAATGCGCCGGGCCTTGCGCTCTTTGGCAGCTTTGCGTTCGTAGCCGCTCTTGCGGTGTTCCTTCAACGGGTCTTCCGGCAGACCTTTCTTCTTCCGCCACGCCAGCAGAGCGGAGGACACATCCGTAAAGAACGCCTTCTTCAATTCCAGTTCGGCGGACACCACATCGTTCCGCGCCTGCGCCGCGCGCAGGGCGTCGTGGTCCACCAGCGCGGCCTTCACGTAAAGCTCCTGCGCCATGACGACCGTCTGAATCGTCGCCTCAATCTTTGGCTTCTCATTGTGCGACTGGTCGATCATGTACGCAATCTCCGGCATCTTGCCCTTGTCCGCCACAAAGAAATGAATCTCGTGGAAAATGCGAAACACTTGGTACGGGTCAATCGAGCCCAGCGTCAGGTCGTCGTCCGAATAGCGCCGGTCGTTGAAGTGGAAGCCGCCGAGCATGTCTTCATCCAACAAAAACGCCACAATTTGCTCGATGTTCTGCGCCAGATAATGGTGCCCCGTGTCCACCAGCACCTTGGCGTGCGGCCCGGCCTTTTTCGCCAGCAAATACGCCATGCCCCAGTCGCCGATGTCCGTCTGGTAAAACGCCGGCTCAAAGGGTTTGTACTCGACGAGCATCGTCATGCCGCGCCCGAGCTTCTTGTGCAAAGAGCTCAGGCTGCTTTCAAACCGCTCCTTGCGCGCGCGGATGCTGTCCTGCCCGGGATAATTCGTGCCGTCCGCAAACCAGAGGGACAGGTATTCACTGCCCACGGCCTTCGCGATTTCAATGGAGTCCACGCAATGCTTCAATGCCCGCTTGCGCACTTTCTCGTCCGGATTGCCAAACGAGCCCCACTTGTAGCACTGGTCCTGGAAAAGATTCGGGTTGATGGAGCCAATCTTCACGCCGTGCTTGCGCGCCTGCCTGGCCACCGCCGCCGGGTCTTCGCCCTTCTTAAAGTCCCACATCACGTGCACGGCCACCGTCGGGCAGCAACCCGTCAGCGCGTTGACATGCCCCGCGTCGGCCAGTTTGTCATTCAAGTCAATGGCGGCGGCGTCCTGGAAAAATTTTCCGAAGCGCGTGCCGGTATCGGCGTAACCCCAGCTCGGGGTTTCGATGCGGAATGAATTTAGGGCCTTAACGGCGCGGTCAAGTTGTTGGCGATTCATAGGTAAAGAAAAATTTATCCGCTAATTTGTACGAATAAGAACCAATTTCCTGCCTTTATTAATGGGGATTAGTGGATGGCTTGAGTTAATCTAAATGAAACACTTCTTTCAAGCCTTGCGCGACGGGGCTGGTGTCCGGGTTGCTCGGCATGATGTCGCCCATGTGCTTCCACCATTTTTGGCAGATGGGAGTCTTGGCAATCGCGTTCCAGCGCGCTTCGTCCTCAATTTCAACGTAGGCGAACAGTTGCCGCGTCTGCGGATGCAGGAAAATCGAATAATTATGCGCGCCGTGGGATTTTAGCACTGCGGCCAGTTCGTCCCAAATGGGACGATGACGGCGCTCGTACTCCACCTCCTCGCCGGGGTTCACGCTCATCACAAAGGCTTTGCGAATCATGGCGGTATTATGGTGTTTTAACCGGCGGCGGCCAGTTTTAAGAGCAGTACAAAGAGCCCGATAATCGCGCCCGACGTCGCCAGGCATGAGATAAACCCGATGGCGTCCACCTTGTCCCATTTCAAAAATTCCCACGACGTGCCGGGCAGCAGCTTCAAATGGTCAAATCGGCCTGGATTTTTGCGCGTTTCCTCCATCGCGGCGAGGTCCAGTTCCTGGCTGGCCGCCACGGGTGTCTTCATCTTTCCATAAAATAAATCGGCGCGATCCTTCTCACTGGGTTTGGTCAGGTAACTCACCAAAATTAGCACGACGAATGGGAAAATGCCGTCGAAGAAATACCGGGCCGCGTCGCGGTCCGTGCTGCTCATTTCGGTCAGTTGCAGGCCAAACTTGTTCAGCGTAAAACATTCGAGGTTGAAGCGCCCCGTGCCCACCAGCGGACTTGTCTGGTCGTTCGGGTCGGTGTGCACCACGGCGTCAAAAAACACCGCATGGCCGGAGGAATCTTTCACCATCAGCGACGGCGCATGGTCGAGGGTATTTACCAGCGGGAAATTTGCCGGCGTAATCATGTTGCAGTTCGGTATGATGATATTCAGGACCACGCACAGCGCCACCGCCGTCCACACCGCCGTCGGCGTCAACCGCCGCCAGGTATAAACCAGCATGATCGCTGCGCCAAAGGGCACATTCACGTCGATGATCAATTTCACGCCCTGCTCCAGATTCGTCAGCAGCAGCGGCGCGCCCAGACCCAGCGCCAGCACGCCGACAATCGCCCAGCGCGCGGTGCGCACCGCCTGCGCCTCCGGCACGTCCGGCCAAATATGCCGGTAAATATTCCGCACGAACAGCGACGAAATCGCCACGGCTTTCGCCGCCAAAATGCCCATTGTGCCCGCCAGCACCCCGGCGAGCATCAGCCCAATCAGTCCCGGTATGGCGTGTTCGGCTCCGAGCAACTGGTTCGACATCGCGCCCCACAGCATGTCGGGTTCGGACAACGCATCGCGCCCGGCAAACATCGCCGCGCCAATCAGTCCCGTAAATGCCCATAAAATAATCAAGACCCGCTTGGCATAGGTGCCCGACACGCCGCCAAACCGCGCCGCGTATTCATTCGTTGCCGAACCCAGAATGCCCATGTTCGCGCTCAGGCCCAGGATTTGCACGAGGCTCGCCCACGTGAACGCCACAATAAACCAAAAACCGTATTGCGCCGTGGCGCTCGAACCCACCAGTTGGAATTTATCCGCCGAGACTTTGAGCGCCAGTTGGTGCCAGCCGCCAATCGCGTGCAGGCCCACCGGCACCAGCACCACCGAAAAGGCCACCACCAGCAACCCTTGCAAGGCATTGTTCATCGCCGCGCCCTTCATCCCACCCATCACCATGTACGCGCCCACCACGGCGGTGAAAATAATATAAAACGCCCACTTCGCCCACACCGGGTCGAGGTAGGAAATATACCGGTGCAGCTGGTGCGTATTTTTTAAATCAACCAGCTTGTCGTGCTCGTCTTTGTCCACACCTGTCAACGGTGCGGTCGCCGCCTGTTTTTCCAGTTTGACCAAATTATAATATCCATCCACCGAGGCCTTTTCCTGTGTGGTCCAGTTCGCCTCCGGCTTTAGCACTAGTGATGCCGTAGTCGAATACGCTGTCAAATTTCCCACCGCAATCAGCAGCACGGCCACGCCGATTTGATAAATAGAATAAACCCGCGCCAGCCATTTGCTGTTAAACCGGTCCTCAAACAAATCCGCCACCGTGGTCAGCCGCACGCGCCGGAACCACACATAGACAAACCAATAAAACGGACTGATGAAAATCGTCTGGAACGTCAGCCAGGATTTTGACGCGCCATTGGCATACACCAGGCTCGCCGTCGTTACCGCCCCCTGCGGCTCCGTCGAATTCCCAAAGTTCATGAAAAACTGGTAGAGCTTGCCCATCTTCCGCCCCGCCAGGAAAAAACCATCCTGGGTTTTGGAGGCCTTCGACGCTATTTGCCCCAGCGCCACAACCATCACGAGGTAACCGAATACAATCAGAATATCGATGAGATGGATGCCGTTCATGAAAAACTTTCGCGCTGCCGGGGCAGAATAGAGTGGGGTGGTGCCGCGCGCCGTCTGGCGCGCCGCCGCAACCGGGGAACCCTTAGCTAACCTTACAAACGCGGGGTAAGTCTATCTCAAATTGATTCCGAACCAATTTTTTCAATAGCCACCTTCTTGGGAACAGGCTAAATCAATCCCCGTTTTCGCGCAATGTCGGCCGCCTGAGTGCGGTTCTGTACCTGCAGTTTGCCGAGGATGTTTGTGACGTGATTTTTGACCGTCCCTTCGGCAATGTGCAGTTTATCTGCGATTTCCTTATTGGGCACGCCTTGGGCCAGTAGCACCAGAATTTCGCGTTCACGCTCCGACAACGGCTCCGTAAATTCGCCCGGCGTATGCAGGGCGGAGCGCAGTGCTCGCGAGGCAATCTCAGGCTGGATAAACGTCTCTCCGGCCTGCACGCGGCGGATGGTCTCAATTAATTCTGATGCCGCCACGTCTTTCAATAAATAACCCCGCGCTCCCGCCCGCACTCCTTGGAATACATAATCATCGCGATCAAAGGTGGTTAAGATGATGATTTTCGCTTCGGGCCAGGTCCGGCAAATCGCCGCTGTCGCCTCCACGCCGTTTTGTTGCGGCATTTGCACGTCCATCAGAATGATGTCCGGACGCATTTGCAGCGCGAGCTTGACGGCCGTCGGGCCATCCTCCGCTTCGCCCGCCACGCGCAAATCAGCTTCGAGCTCCAAAATGGTCTTCAGCCCCTGGCGCATCAGCGTCTGGTCTTCGGCCAGCAGAATGCGAATGGTTTTCATCCGGCGATTATCGGCAGGCGCGCTTCAATAACCGTGCCGCCACCTTCGACGGTGGTTGTCGTAAATATCCCACCCAGGCCCTCCACGCGTTCGCGCAAACCACGCAAGCCATAATGCCCGGGCTTGTTTTCTGCGCCTGGCGGCAGGCCTATGCCGTCGTCAGCCACCTGCAGGAAAATTTCTTTGGGGTTCAGTTTCAAGCTCACGTGAATGTGTCGAGATTGGGCATGACGGCCGGCATTCGTCAATCCTTCCTGCGCCACACACCAGAGAACTTCCGCCACCTTCAGCGGAAGTGCCTCCGCCCCTTCGGCCACCCGGCAGTCCACGGCCAAGGCGAAACGCTGGCTCGCATCCGTACACAGTGCGCGCAGCGCAGCCGTCAACGGCCTTCCGTCGAGGCTGGAAGTGCGCAGGTTGTCCAGCGCGCCGCGCAAATCAGTCGTGCTCGAACGCGAAACTTTCTGCATCTCCTCCAGCATGGTTGACGCCCGCGACGGATCCACCGCCACCAGTCGTTGCGCGGCCTCTAGTTGCACGGTCAGCGTCACGAGTTGGTGCCCCAGCGTGTCATGCAAGTCGCGCGCCAGCCGCTCGCGCTCGCGCAACGTGGCCAGTTCGCCTTCCCGGTCACGCGCCAGTTCCAACCCCTTTTTTGCCGCCTGCAGTTCATCAATCAGCATTGCGCGTTCGCCATTGGTATCGACCAATCGTCGAATGAGCAGCCCCAGAATCCAGGGGAAAGCCAGCGGCAAAAGCGAATTGGACCAATTTTTGGATAGTTCGCGGCTTACATTGCCCCAGCCCACTTGGAAGGGCACAAAAAGAAGCGTGGCGACAATTCCAATCGTCAGCGAATAAATCCTTGGCACATCCACCAGCATAATGCCCAAAAAAACCCAGAATATCCACCCCGCGCGATAATAGGGCACCCCGCAGCGAAACTCCGCCAGGATGATGGCAAAATTGACGGCAAAAAAAAGGCCGTCCCAAAACACCGGTGGCCGCCATCCCGGCGGTTTGGTGAAGAAGCGCAGAGTATAGAGCAGTATCTGCGTGGCCGCCAATGTAAAGGCGACTACGCAATTAGTGTCCCATATGACATGGGAGTGCGGGTTCCATTGAAACCAGAAGCCCACGCCCATCGCGCCCAAAAATAGGGCGTGAAAGGCATAGTGTGGCCAGGACGCACAGGTGGCAGATTTGCTGGTTTGGTTCATGGAATCTGTGTTTGATAATGTATAATTGATTTGTGGCCGGCAAGGGTGTCTGGCCCCTGTTCTATTTAAAGAATTGCACGCCGTTCTTGACGTACCAATTGCCTCCGACCTTCACGAAATTGATGCTGTCCATCCCATTGATGCCTTTGGGCAGCGGGTAGCTCGCGCTTTCGCCGGTGGCATCAAACGTGGGCGTTTGAGTTTGCAGGTAGGTTAGGAATTGGGCCGCCCCCGCCATTTGCTGCATCACCTTGGGGTTTTGCCGCATAAGGTTGGCCAGCACCGGTAGAGTCATCGGCTGGCCGGGTTGGCCGTCCGCTACCAATAACGCATCCAATTCATCGGGCGGCATAAAGTCCTGCATCAGCGTCTCAAAATCTTGGGCGCTGATGAGCCGCACCAGTTCGGGTATTGTCGTGGTCAGTTCATTGCGCGGGGAGGGTGGCGCGAGGTTGTCAGCCATGGATTGGGACACCCGAACTATTGACGCTGGCGCAGTAATCGCGGGTGCTACCGGCTTGGCCACAGGCAGAACGACCCGCGCAGTGGCGGCGCTGGCGACTGCGGTCGGTGCAGTCACCGCCTCAGCTGGCGGTGTCTGGCTGGCGTAAAAATAGGCGGCACTGAACGCGCCGATGGCAATGATAACGATAATGGATTTTTTCATGGAGGTGTGGGATGGGTGGTCGTGGTAACGGCGAATTGGATTTTTTACCTTTATCAGTTCGAAGCTGAATCAGGTAAGCATCGTCACTGTACTCGATCTGGCCATTGTCCAACAGACCCCTTGGTCATGATTATGCTAGGTAAATGGTCATGGCGGAAAAATCTTCCGCCAGCCAAAATCCGTCCAAGTCAACCGCGCCTACTTCGATTCTTTGACAATTTTCTTGTTCCCGTCGCCCAGCACGATGGTGCGCGGTTTCCACGTTTTCGCTTCCTCTTCGCTCATGAGTCCAAAGGTCATGATTACAAGTAAATCGCCTTTTTGACCGAGGTGCGCCGCGGCACCATTGAGGCAAAACGTCAACGATCCCGCCGGGGCGGGAATGGCATAGGTCTCAAACCGGTTCCCGTTGGCCAGATTGCCTACCAGGATGCGCTCATGGGGCAGGATGCCCACCCGGGTCATGTAGGCCGAATCAATGGCCAGGCTGCCTTCGTATTCGAGGCGCGCGTCGGTCACTTCAGCCCGGAGGATTTTGGAGCGCAGTAAGGAGACTTGCATTTCCGCTGGAAAAGTTGCGTGGTTTCGTGTGATGTTGTTGCGCAAGGCGCGCAAACGGTCAATTTTGCGAACCTCCACTTGCCCGTCAATCTCCGATTCACGCCGACTTAACCCATCATGTCTTCCCGCTGGATGAAACGAATGGCTGTGCGTGCCCGGCAGTTTGAAGAATTTGCCGTGGACGTGGTTTATGACCGGCGGGATTCCAACGCCGGAGTCAAAGCCTTGGGTGGTTTGATGCTTTGTCTGTCTTTTGTGTTTGATGGCATCGTGCGGCTGCGTTGCTGGCTTTACCACCAGCGCATTTTTCGCAACCAGCCCCTCGGCGTGCCGGTCGTAGTCGTCGGCAACCTCACCGTCGGCGGCACCGGCAAGACCCCCATCGTCGAAAAATTTGCGCGCTCGCTCGCTCTACGTGGCCGTCACGTCGCCATCCTCAGCCGCGGTTACAAAAGCCGGGCCGAGCCCGCCCACCGCCGCCTCTGGCGCTGGATTAGCCACGGCGAAGACCCGCCGCCGAAGGTCGTCAGTGACGGCCAGAATGTCCTCCTCGATTCCGCGGAAGCCGGTGACGAACCGTTTATGTTGGCGCGCAACCTCCCCGGCGTCGTCGTGCTCGTCGCCAAAAACCGCGTCAAGGCCGGCCAGTACGCCATCCGGAAATTCGGCTCCGATATCCTCCTCCTCGACGACGGCTTTCAATACCTTTCCCTCCGCGGCCAGCTCAACCTCCTACTCGTGGACAAGACCAACCCCTTCGGCAACCAGCATCTTTTGCCTCGCGGCATTTTGCGCGAGCCCGTTCGCCATCTGCGCCGGGCCTCCTATGTCTTTATCACCAAGTCCGATGGCCAGACTGACGGCGAACTGCGCGCAACCATCCGCCAGCACCACCCCGAGGTCGAAGTCATCGAATGCGCCCATCGCCCCACCTATCTTCAGTCCATCAACAATGGTGGCCAGCGCCGGCCCCTGGAGGATTTGCGCGGTCGTCGTGTCGCCGCCTTTAGCGGCATTGCCATGCCCGAAAGCTTTGAAAAAATTCTCCGCCAGCTCGGCGCGCAAATCGTCCACAACAAACGCTTCCTCGACCACCACCGTTTTACCCCCGAGGAATTGGAGCGCTTTTGCCAAAAAGCCTCCAGTGCCCACGCCGACTTCATCATCACCACCGAAAAAGACGCCGTGCGCCTGCCGCCGGATTTGGCCCCGCCTGTCCCGCTCTATTATTTGCGCCTTGAAATCGAAATCCTCAGTGGCGACCACGACTTTGACGCCGCTGTTTCCCGCATTTGTTTCCCTCGCGGCGAGTACCGCCACTCCCGCCCCCCGTTCCCCGCCGAGGGCGAGGAGTACACGGATGAATAAGGCCGGTGACTTTGTTTTGTAATTCGGGCGAACATCCGCCACGCTAATCCCATGTCCGTCCAGGAATACCGCCCCCTGATCGTCCGCAGCAACCGCACCCTCGGTTCCCTGTTGCTCGAAAAAAAGCTCGTCACCTCCGAACAGCTTGACGCCGCCAACGAAAAACTCCTGGAGTACTTGGAAAAGGAAGACCTGCGCCGCGCGAACATCTTGTACGTCCTTTTGTTTGAAATGCAGGTGCTCAACGAAGACGCCTATCTCGAAGCTCTGGTCGAGAAGCACAGCCTTCCGCTCATGGATTTGCATGCGTGCCAGTTCAAGAAAATCATTGATCTTCAGCTCGATCCCACCACCTGCTGGGCCACCTGGACGATCCCCTTTGACATCGTGGACGACTTTTTCCTGCTCGCCACTGTCCTCTATCCCAGTCCGCAAGTCGTAAAATTCTGGCAGGATAAGTATGCCGGCAAAAATATCATTTGGTATGGCCTCACGGTGCGCGCCTTCCAGACCGCGATGGAAAAACTCGAGCAGGTCAAGGCCGATGCCGCCAAGGCGGCCCAGCAGCAGGCCGCCAAATCCACCCCCAAATCCGCCGGTGGCGCCCAACCGCCCCAACCGCAGAAGAAATAGGATTTGTTGCAATCCCGCCACTCATTCACTAGGGTGGATTAACCCCCAAAGGCGGTTCCATTATGTTCACCTTTTCGAAGAAATATTCCCACTCGGCCAGTTCACTGAATCTAACTGTTGCGACTGCCACTTTGCTTTTACTCGCCGCTTGCCACACGACCCAGCCGTCAGCGCCAGTCGCTGTTAAGAGCCCACCGCTCGCTGCGCCGTCGCTTTTACAGTGGGATGCCGTCGGCGATTTTTCCGAAGACCTGGCCATGGTTGAGCTCGGCAAGCAATGGGGTTTTATTGACCGTTCTGGCCATGTGGTCGCCACGCCCCAATGGGACAATGCCTTTCCCTTCTCCTCAGCCCGGGCCATTGTCGTTCATGACAATAAGTGGGGTTTGATTGACCCCGCCGGCCAGTTTGTCGTCACGATGCGGTGGAATAAAATTTTCCCCTTCCACGACGGTCTGGCCCGCGCCGCCTACCGCACCCTCGCCAACGAGGATAAATTTTGCTTTCTTGATCTTTCCGGGAAAGTGGTGCTGGCCCCGCAGTTGGATCAGGTCGGCGATTTTTCGGAAGGTTTGGCCACTTTCACCAGCGCGGGGAAGTTTGGCTATCTGGACAAAACCGGCCAGACCGTGCTCGCGCCCCAGTGGGATGCCGCGCTGCTTTTTTCCAACGGCCAGGCCCAGGTCAAGCACGACGGGCGGTGGGGCTTCATTGATAAAACCGGCCAAGCCATTGGCGAACAAACGTGGGAAAGCGACGAGCCGCCCGAATTTATTGACGGTTTGGCCAAGGTTAAACTCAACGGCCAGTGGGGCTTCATTGATAAATCCGCCCATGCCGTGGTTGAGCTGAAGTGGAACGACGTGGATCTCTTTTCCGAAAACCTTGCCCGCGTCAAACGTGGCGACCGCTTTGGCTTCGTGGATAAACTTGGCCAGGTCGTCATTCAAGTACAGTGGTTTGACGCTGAATCTTTTTCCGAAGGGCTGGCGGCCGTTTATCTGCCCAGTCCGCTGGGCCGCTGGGGTTACATTGACCATTCCGGCCAGTTGGCCATTCCGCCGCAGTGGTTTCGCGCCAATTCCTTTCACGGCGGCCTCGCCTTGGTTCAGTTTGTCGGCGGCGATAATCATAAATACGGCTTCATTGACAAAACCGGCCAGCCCGTCGGTGCCTCCGATTGGGATGACGCCGCAGATTTTTCCAATGGTTTTGCCCGCGTCGCTCGCAACGGCAAATGGGGCTTTATTGACGCCACCGGCAAGGTCATCAGCGCCCCGCAATGGGACAAGGCTCTCGACTTTTCCAATGGCTTTGCCCGCGTCCGCCAGGGCGACAAGTGGGGCTTTATTGACCAGGCTGGGCGCGTCCTGGGTGCCTCGACGCCGTAAGCGGCCTATTCAATTTGGGTTGTGGTGGATTTTTTGTGTAACCAGGACAGTTTTTTCCGGTAGGTGGTTATGAGGCGGTTAATCGGATTGCCGTCTGATTTTCACCCCAAATAATCTGCCTTGAACATGCGCAACAAAATTCTCGTAGCTGTGCTGGTTGTCGCCGTGGCCGCGACCATCCCCCTTTTTCTGCAATGGCAGAAAATAAACCAGTTGAGCACCGAGTTGGCCAAAGCCACCGGCAAAACATTCGTTGCGCGCAAAACCGGCCAATTTATCGCCGGGGACAAACAGGCGAATCAGACTTCTCTGAAAAAAATCCTCGCCCAGAACAACGAGGTGGATCGTCTGCGCAATCTGCTGGATTTCGCCTCCACCCTGGACGCTGCCGGTGCTCGCTCCCTGCTGGAGGATTTGGCCAAGCAACCGCTGAATAATAAAAATCACGTCGCCATTAATGTTTTAATCGACCGGCTGGTGCACCTTGACCCCAAGAACGCCCTCGATTGGGCCAGCACCGTGCCCAATGCGCATGGCCGCCAGCAGATGCTCAATATGCTCTTCTATACCTGGTCGAATGTGGATCCGACCAAAGCATTGGACGCCGTCAATACGTTTTCAAATGCCAAGCAGCGTGAAGACCTGTCCAATATTGTCGCCGTGAACATGATCACGGCGGATCCCAAGAGTGCCATCGCTCTTCTGCAAAAACTCCCTGGTAATTCGCAAAGCAACGGCGCTTATTGGGATGCCTTTGCCAATTGGGCCGGCAGTGATCCGGAAGCCGCCCGTGCCGCTGCGCTGGCGCTGCCACCAACCCGGAACCGGTTACTCGCCATGGCCGGCATGGCCAATGGTTGGGCAACCACGGATCCCGCCGCTGCGCTTGCCTGGTCGGGCAATCTCCCCGCAGACCACTTACGGGATGATCTCATTTCTAATGCCGTGACCAATTTATCGCAGATGGATCCAGCAGCTGCTGTCGATTACGTTAACGGCGTGTCCAACCTCACTACGCGCCTGCAACTCACGCAAACGGTAGCCAGCACTTGGGGCAAGGACGATCCCCAGGCCGCCCTCGCCTGGGTGATGAACGCTACGACTGGCCAGTCGCGCGACAGCGCCATCGCCAGCTTGCTCGGGCCATTGAGTGCGACCGATCCCCAAGCCGCTACGACTGCCCTTGGTGAATTGCCCGATGGCTCCGCACGCGATTCTGCTTTGAAATCCATTACCGCCAACTGGGTTGTTCAAGACCGCGCCGCTGCAATGTCCTGGCTCGAAAGCCAGCCGCCTTCCAATGGGCGTACCAGCGTCCTAAGTGATACAGTCAATACTTGGGCCAGCGCCGACCCCGACGCTGCCACCGCCTATACCCTAACTCTGCAGGGCAGTGATCCAATTTTATTTAACAAGCTCATGGGCACCATCACCTACAATCGTGAAAGCGTTGATCCGAATGCTGCCATGACCTGGGCACAGTCCTTGCCTGTCGATCAGGGCCGCGATCTGGCCATCAATGGTGTCGTCGTCGCTATTAGCAGTAACGATCCTCAACAAGCTTGGAATCTGATCAGCCAATTGCCCGGGGACGCCAATTGGGATAAAACCGTCGCCCAAGTTGTCAATAAATGGAGTATGCAGGATCCCGCCGCCGCTGCCGCCGCCCTGGCCGATTTGCCCAATGGCATCGTAAACACCAATGCCGTCAGCAATCTCGCGCAAAATTGGTTTAAGAGTGACCCCAATGCCGCCTCGCAATGGGTCAATACCTTGCCTGCTGGCGCTTCACGCGATGGCGCCATCACCCAACTCGTGACAATTGAAGGCTCCAACAATCTTCCGGCCGCCTTCAACTGGGCCGCCTCCATGAGCGACTCAGACGAAAGCAACACTCAGATGAGGAAGGTCGTCACCCAGTGGGTCAATAAAAGTCCGGACGCGGAAGCGGTCACCGCCGCAGTGCAAAACGCGGCCAATCTCACCGACCAGCAGCGCACTTCACTCCTCAATGCCATTAACAAGGCGATTGCCGCCAAAGCGGGCAAGTAAACGACGATAAGTACGAGGGCAGGGGGTGTTTATAACACGCATCATCCTATCCAGATGCGTTGATATATGCTTGCATATTGCCCCAACCCGGGCTACCTTGCCCGCTTCTTATGCCCGACCGCTTCATCTTCTCTTCCGAGTCCGTTGGCGAAGGCCATCCCGACAAGGTCGCCGACTTCATTTCCGACAGCGTGCTCGACGCCTGCCTTGCGCAGGACAAGCACAGCCGCGTCGCCTGCGAAACGCTCGTCAAGAGCAACTGCGTCTTCATCGCCGGCGAAATCACCACCAAGGCCAAGCTCAATTACGAGCAAATCGTCCGCGATGCCATTCGCGAAATCGGCTACACCAATAACGACGACGTCTTTCACGCCGACCAGGTCTTCGTGACCAACGCGCTCACCCGCCAGTCGCCGGACATCGCCCAGGGCGTGGACGCCCGCAAGGCCAAGGGTAAGAAAACCGCCGAGCAAGGCGCCGGCGACCAGGGCATCATGTTCGGTTACGCCTGCACCGACACGCCGGAGCTCATGCCCGCGCCCGTCATGTTTGCGCACCGCCTTAACCGCGCCCTCGCCAAAATTCGTAAAAACACTGACCGCGCTCCCTGGCTCCGCCCCGATTGCAAATCCCAGGTCGCCGTCGAATTTGTGGACTACAAGCCCGTCCGCATCACCAACGTCGTCATTTCCACGCAGCACGCCGCCTCCGCCGCGCACAGCCTTATCGAGAAATTTTGCATCGAGCAGGTGATTAAGAAGGTTCTCCCCGCGAAACTCCTTCAGAAAACCGAATTCCTCATCAACCCTACCGGCAACTTCGTCGTCGGCGGCCCGCAGGGCGACTCCGGCCTCACCGGTCGCAAAATCATTGTGGACACCTACGGCGGCTGGGCCCGCCACGGCGGCGGCGCCTTCTCCGGCAAAGACCCGTCGAAGGTTGACCGTTCCGCGGCCTACATGTGCCGCTGGGTCGCCAAAAACGTCGTCGCGGCCAAGCTCGCCAAAAAGTGCGAACTCCAAATCGCCTACGCCATCGGCCACCCGCGCCCGACCAGCATCCACGTGGACACCTTCGGCACGCACACCGTTTCCGAGCGCCGCATCATCGCCGCCATCAACGAAGTGTTCTCGTTCAAGCCCGCGGACATCGTCGCGCAGCTCAACCTGCTCCGCCCGATTTACCGCTCCACCACCAACTACGGCCACTTCGCCAAGCCCGGCCTTTCCTGGGAAAAGACCGACAAAGTCGCGGATCTTCTCAAAGCCGTTAAGTAATTCGTTTTTAAAAAATTAATTCTCCCTCGATAAAATGAGCACCACGCTGACCACGCCCGACTTCAAAGTCGCCGACCTCAATCTCGCCGACCTCGGCCGCAAACGCATCCAGATGGCCGAGCACGAAATGCCCGGCCTCATGTCCGTCCGCGCCAAGTACGCCAAGACCAAGCCCCTTCAGGGCGTCCGCGTCGCCGGCTCCTTGCACATGACCACCGAGACCGCCGTGCTCATTGAGACGCTCACAGCCCTCGGCGCCGATGTCCGCTGGGCCTCCTGCAACATCTTCTCGACCCAGGACGACGCCGCTGCCGCCATTGCAAAAACCAACACCCCCGTCTTCGCCTGGAAGGGCGAAACGCTGGAAGAATATTGGGACTGCACCTGGCGCATGCTCACCTGGCCCAACGGCGCCGGCCCCGAACTGATCGTGGACGACGGCGGCGACGCCACGCTCCTCATTCATAAAGGCTACGAACTTGAAAACGGCAGCGACTGGGTCAACTCCGCTTCCGGCAGCCACGAAGAGCAGGTCATCAAGGACCTCCTCAAAAAAATTCACAAGGAACACCCCGGTCACTGGCACAAAGTCGTCAAGGACTGGAAAGGCGTCTCCGAGGAAACCACCACCGGCGTGCACCGCCTCTACCAGCGCCTCGAAGCCGGCCAGCTCCTCGTCCCCTCCATCAACGTCAACGACTCCGTCACCAAGTCCAAGTTCGACAACCTTTACGGCTGCCGTGAATCCCTCGTCGACGGCATCAAGCGCGCCACCGACATCATGATCGCCGGCAAGACCGCCGTCGTCTGCGGTTATGGCGACGTCGGCAAAGGTTCCGCCCAGTCTCTCCGCGGCCTCGGCGCCATCGTCCTCGTCACCGAAGTGGACCCCATCTGCGCCCTCCAGGCCGCCATGGCCGGCTTCCAGGTCACCACGGTTGAAGACACCCTCGGCCTCGCCGACATCTACGTCACCTGCACCGGCAACTACGGCATCATCACCCTCGAGCACATGCTCAAGATGAAAGACCAGGCCATCGTCTGCAACATCGGCCACTTCGACAACGAAATCCAGGTCGACAAGCTCAACGTCGCCCCCGGCGTCAAGAAGGTCAACATCAAGCCCCAGGTGGACCGCTACGACCTCCCCAGCGGCAACTCCATCTACATGCTCGCGGAAGGCCGCCTCGTGAATCTCGGTTGCGCCACCGGCCACCCCTCGTTCGTGATGTCCAACTCCTTCACCAACCAGGTCCTCGCGCAGCTCGACCTCTGGGCCAACCGCACCAAGTACTCGCCCGGCGTTTACATCCTCCCCAAGAAATTGGACGAGGAAGTCGCCCGCCTCCACCTCGCCAAAATCGGCGTCAAACTTACCGTCCTCACCAAAGTCCAGGCCGACTACATCGGCGTCCCCGTCGAAGGGCCGTATAAGCCGGAACATTATCGCTATTAATTAAACAGTCCGGCAATCCTCCGTAGCCTTTGGCGAAGGAGGACAAACCCGACGGCTCTGCGCGGCGACTGCCGCTTGGCACAGAGCCTAGTGTCACAGCCGACTGGCTGGGACCGAGCACCACCGGTACTAATTAAAAAGGGTAGGGACGCCTCTCCGTGTCGTCCGCCAAAGGCGCAAGAGGCTCCATGCTTCTTGCGCCTTTTTGCTATACGATTCACCGTGACTTAGAGATCAAAGGCCTCCGCGAGTAGTCGATAGCTTTCGATTTTGTCCGAAAGCTTATAGGTTATCATGGTGAGCATGACTTCATCGGCATCGTAGTTTTTAGCACGCTCCAGGATTTGTTTCTTGGCTTCACTCGGGAGTCCAACGATTTCCCGATTGGCAATACGAGCTAAGTAATTCTCTTCTTTGGCACCAAAATGAACGCTCTTCATCGCCTCGGGTGCAGGAACGGTGGTAGGATATTTACCTGAATCACGCATTATACGAAGAAAGTCCGATATTTTTTTCTGCTCTTGAAGCCTTTCCGGAGTTGCTGCAACCACCGCATTGACGGCGATCATCACCCTTGGCTCTGGAACCTCCTTGGAGGGCCTAAAGTTCTGCTTATATTGCTGAACTGCTTCGGCGCTCGCATCTGGGTTAATGAAAAGGGCCACGGCCAGCGCCATTCCCTTTTCCGCCGCCAGGTTTCCACTGGCAGCATTGCTACCGGCGGAAAACAACCAAATGGGTGGAGCGCTCGCGATCAATGGCGTGGCAAAAGCACGTTTGCATGCATCGTGAAAATAGCCTGCCAGCTGATCGGCCTGATCGCCAAAATCTCCCCACGCATCCGGAGTGGGCATCAGCAATGACCGTGAGAAGCTATCGCCACCACTGGCGCGACCGATCCCACAATCGACCCGCCCGGGATAAAGCGCTTCGAGTGTGCGAAAGTTTTCGGCGATGTGATAGGCACTATGATTGGGAAGCATGACGCCACCTGAGCCCAGGCGAATACGGGTGGTTTGAGCACCAATGGCCGCCAGCAAAACTTCGGGAGTTGAACCCTGCAGGATGTTCAGGTTGTGGTGCTCAGAAACCCAAATTCGGTTGTAACCTAATCGATCAAGCTCTCTAGCTAAAGCCACCGTATTGGAAATGGCCTCTGCGGCAGAGCTGCCTTCTGAAAGAGTTGATTGTTCCAGGACTGAAAGTTTCATAAAATCTCTGCTGCGAAAGGTAAATCAAACGGAAGTTTTTTAAGTTGGCGCTAAGAACGTTGTCAAGGCGTTCATGGAATTTAGCCCGCGTTTCCTAGGGTAGGGCGGGGCGACCTCCGTGTTGTCCTCCTTGGACCGCCACTTCACCCTGCCAACTTCATCTCCACCCGCGCGATCCGTTCCACGGTCGTCAGAAATTCCTCGCGCGTGAAAGGTTTGGAGATAAATGCGTCAATGCCCACGGCTAGGCAACGCTCCATGTCTTCCTTCATGGCTCGCGCCGTCATGGCGGCGATGGGCGTTTGCCGGCCGCCACGAGCCAGCTCCATTTCCCGAATCTGTAGCGTCGCCTCTAGCCCGTCCATGTTGGGCATTTGAATGTCCATCAGAATCACGTCAAACGTGCCGTTCTTCGCCGCGGCAATCGCCTCCAGTCCGTCGCGCACAATCATCACCTCATGCCCGCGATGCACCAAAAACCGCCGCGCCAGTTGCTGGTTCACCAGATTGTCCTCCGCCATCAGCACCCGCAGCGGCCGCGACGTCTGTGCCATTTGCCCAATCCGCACGTTGCCGTTGGCCGCCGCTTTGCCGAGGATCGCCAGCACCGCCTTCAGCAAATCGGACTGCGTCACCGGCTTGTACAACACCCCCGCGATGCCCAACTGCCGCGCCCGCTCCGATTCACACGCCTGCGCCGCGGAAGACAGCATGATGACCGTCGTGCGGATAATTTCCGGCTGCTTCGCCAGCGCCTCCGCCACCATGAATCCGTCCATTTCCGGCATCATGGCGTCCAGCAGCACCAGACCGTACGGTGTGCCGTGTTGCGCCGCGATTTCCAGTTCCAGCAAGGCCTTGCGTCCGCTGTCCACCACCACCGGCAGCATGCCCCAGTTCCACGCCATCTCCTCCAAAATGCGCCGGTTGGTGTGGTTGTCGTCCACAATCAACGTGCGCAACCCTTTCAACCGCTCCGGTCGTGCGGGCGGGATTTTTTGTTCTATTTCGGAACACCGCTCGAGCGTAACCGCAAACTCAAATCGGCTGCCCTGGCCCACCTTGCTTTCAACTTTCAAGTGCCCGCCCATTTGCTCGACCAGCCCCGACGAAATGGCCAGGCCCAACCCGGTGCCGCCAAACCGCCGCGTCGTCGAGCCGTCCGCCTGCACAAAGGGCGAAAAGATGGATTTTAGTTTATCCTCGGGAATGCCGATGCCCGTGTCCACTATCCCAAAGCGCAGTTTTACGTGGCCGTTGATTTGTTCCACTGAGCGCACCTCAAGCATCACTTCGCCTTTTTCGGTGAACTTCACCGCGTTGCCCAGTAAATTGATGATCACCTGCCGCAACCTTCCCGGGTCGCCAATCAAATCATCCGGCACCGACGCCGGAATGTCCGCGAGCAGCTCCACCGATTTTTGTCCGGCGCGGATGCCGAGCGGCTTGATGATTTCCGCCACCACTTCCCGCAGGCAGAAGCCGATTTTTTCAAACACCACCTTGCCCGCCTCAATTTTGGAAAAGTCCAGAATGTCATTGATAATACCCAGCAGTGCATTCCCCGATTGCTGCACGAGCGTGAGGTATTCCCTTTGCTCGACCGTCAATTCGGTGTCGAGCGCCAGTTCCGTCATACCCAGGATGCCGTTCATCGGCGTGCGAATCTCATGGCTCATGTTGGCCAGAAACTCGCCCTTCACCAGGTTGGCCTTGTCCGCCTCTTTTTTCGCAGCCCGCAACTCGGTCTCGGTTCGCTGGTGCGCGCTGATGGCGTCGGCCAGTTGCTGGTTGCGTTGGGCAAAAATCTCGGTCGAGGCCAGCAGCAGTGTGCGAAAGTCCACCATGCGGATATGGCCATGATTCTCGTCTTCCACCAGAAACGGCTCATACATTTCCACGCTGTCCCGCGCCAGGCAGCGCTCCACCGCCTCTTGAATCGTGCACTCGGCGGAGAGCAGGAGCATCGGCGAATGATTGAGGCACTCCAGCAGCGCTCCGATCGGTCGCACCGTAAAATGCTCCAGCCCATAGGGCCGGCTCATCACGCGCAAAAAGGCCGCTTGCGTCAGCGCGCTCACCGGCACCGACTTTTGCGTGATGATAATGCCCGGCGAACCCCCGTGATTCTTAAAAAAGCGGCTGATTTCCGCGCCGGGCGTGGCCAGGTCAAACGCGGTTGCGGAACAAGGAAGTTCCCCTATCCGCAAAACTGAACCGAAGTTGCTGAAGGTTGGATGAGTCATTACGCCATGAAGCATAGACCATCCATGTCCGCGCTTAATGTGCGTAGTGTTAAATCAAAGTGACAATGCCTTTGCGCCCCCGGGCAAACCCCTCAGAAATTCACCAAAAAGACTGGAGAAACTTCCTTATTCCTCATTTACACTTGGGTATTTGTACCACGCACACGACCAAAATTACTGCAATGTCGCTTTTACGGCCACGCGGTTCCCTGTGTTATCTTCAGCGTCTTCAGCACCTCACGGTCAATGCCGCATAAAATTTGCCGCATCAACTGGATCGTGCCCGGCGTGTTAAAATACGCGCTATGAATGTCGATCCCGCCTACGCTCGCCGGAAAAAATGTCGAGCAATCGTTATCCCAGACATTATCCGTCACCGGCGGTGGTCGCAACCCGACTGGACCGACTTACTGGACGAGTGATGGAGTTCCAGGTAATCCAAACTGGCAGACGGACATCCGGAATTGGCAGACTTCTACTTTGGAGGCCTTCCAACAAGCGCTGAAGGACGCGGCCAGCAGTTTCCCACCCGTGGGTTCCGTGCCGGTCGAACAACAGTATCATGTCACGCTGCTCATTCATGGCTTCAATGTGGATTTTGCGCATGCGGCCACGTTTTACACCAGTTTGTACCCCCAACTTTTTAACGGCACGGGTGCGCCGGCGCCTGGGCAAACCATTCCGTTTCCGCTGAACGGCATCTGCGTGCTGTATGACTGGCCGTCGCTGGGGAGCATAGCGGGGTACCTGCCCGACCGGGCCACGGCGCGCGCGTGCGCAGAGGACCCGGCCAATGTGCTGGAGAATCTTTACAATTGGCTGCTCATTATGCAGAAGGTGGCGGCGGCAAATCCAGCGGATCCGACCAAAGCGTGCCGAGCGAAGGTGTCGGTCGTTGCGCACAGCATGGGGAATTATGTGCTGCAAAATGCGATGTCCACGCTCTGGACGCGCATCAACCAGCCGCTGCTGGTTTCGATGTTTGACCAAGTAATCATGGTGGCAGCGGATGTGGACAATGACCTGTTCGACTATGGCGCGTCGGAT
>Ga0206925_1074_pt1 | contig 21153 bp, 16 predicted proteins | sample Alteio_BWOrgHeat_62_FD_152944 | JGI IMG/M metagenome (GOLD analysis project Ga0206925, IMG submission 152944) | Enriched cells from forest soil in Barre Woods Harvard Forest LTER site, Petersham, Massachusetts, United States -... | ecosystem: Environmental > Terrestrial > Soil > Temperate forest >...
ATTTTTTGCATTGAACATTATATCCACTTTTTTAGCGGAACTGACGGTCGTAAAAATGTGTTTAAAAAAAGATACGACTGCACAGCCCCACTGGAAATTACCATCAGGCTGAGTAGAGTAGGAAAATGAAAACCAACCTTATCCTTTTGGCCGTAATAACCGCGACCGCGGTAATGGGTGTCGCCCTGGCCTTGGGTGCAGCGGGCGCAACTGGCAGTGCATCGGCCAGCGGGGGCGCTGGAGCAAGTGGGGCTACCAATTCGACAACTGGCGCAACCAGTTCCGCCGCAGGAGCGAATGGCAGCGCCAGCGCGACGGGTGCGTCGACAGGTATAAATACATCCAACACCGCGAAGGTCGGGGCGGCGGCAAATGGCGGCACCACGTTCCCCAATGGAACGGTGGTCTATCCCAACGGATTGGTCATCAATGCCAATGGCGTTATCGTGGGCAACACCTCGGGCAGGCCCACGGGCACGCAATTTTTCAGTAATGGCACCATCGCCTACCCGAACGGCACCATGACCCTGGGCAATGGCACCACGGCCTTTGCCAACGGCACGTTTTCGAGCCTGACCGGCGGCACGGTGAGCGGCGTGCAAACCAACGCCAATGGCACCGTTTCGTATCCGAATGGAACTTTGATTTATCCCAATGGAATTGTCGTCAATCCGAGCGGCATGGTCTCGGGCAACACCGCGGGCCAGCCACTGGGAACCCAGTTTTTCGCCAATGGCACGATTCTCTATCCCAATGGGACCTTCAGCCTGGCGAACGGAACGGTGGTCAATGCCAATGGAACCATTGCCGTGGGTGCGGGGGCGATTGTCAGCGGAGCGCATCTCAATGCCGATGGCAGCACCACGTTTCCGAATGGAACCATTGTTTTTCCCAATGGAATTGTGGTCAATGGGAGCGGCATGATCTCGGGCAACACGACGGGCCAGCCGATGGGCACGCAATTTTTTACCAATGGCACGATTGCCTATCCCAATGGGACGGTGGTGCTGGCCAATGGAACCGTCATAGCCCAACCGGCGGCGCCGGCTGCAACCGGCACCGCACAATGAAAGGACAATCCCATGCCACTCAAACACGGACATAGTCGGAAAACCATCAGTGCGAACATTGCGGAGCTGCACCACGGGCCGCAGTTTGCGCGGACGCGGCGGAAGTTTGGAATAAAGAAGGCGATTGACCAGGCAGTGGCGATTGCGCTGGGCGAATCCCGGAAGCCGGAATCGCGGTCCCATCATTGATGGCGGCTGCGGCCGGCGCAATGGGTGCAGGCGGAAGAATTAGACATAAGCGATTTTAAAGGAAATTTTTGCCTTAAATTGGCTTAAATTACCTTAAAGATTGGGTGGGTTGGAAAGTTCCTGGTTCGGGGTTCCTGGTTTTGCATTTTGTGAGTTTTGGAGCGAGGATAACCGTTGGTTGGAAAAAGGGGTAGGACTGGGTTGGTTAGTTTGGGTAGGTTGGATGGGTTGGGATAAAGGGGGACAATGACCAGCCAAACCAAGCAAGCCATTTTTCGATTTACAGTTGAGTACAATATCCGCCATGATGTTGTATTATTATGAACTCATGGCAAATTTGGTGGGCCAGCCTCTCGAAATGGGAGCGACGGCTGGTGAAGGGAACGGTGGTTTATTTAGCGCTCGTGGCCGGCTACGTTTGGTGGCGGGATTCGCCATTTATCAAGTACCCCGCCCTCGCCTTGGGCCTGGCGCTGGTGGGGATTGTGCCCGAGCTGACCAGGGAGAAACGAAAAACGCTGCTGATCATGCTGCTGGGGAGCCTCGCCATCGGGACCGTAGGCGTGCAATATAAAGACGACCAAACAAGCGAGCGCGAACGGGAGGAGTTACTGGAGAGTGTTAATAACAAAAATTTAACCGCGGCCTGGAATTTCGCGATAACCGCCCGCGAGAAAAAATTCAAAAGTAATGACACGGCGCCGGACCCACTGGATGTGTCCAACAGACTGGCATCGTCGGGCGGGGGGTTTGCCATGAAGGCGGACCGGCTGGCGATTAGGGTGGCCTTGGAGGAATCACGACTCCTGATTGCGACCGAGGGTGACGCCCCCATCATTCTAGGCTGGCCCGATACGCCGGCGGAAAAACTGGCGGCTTATCACAAATATAAAGACAAACTGGAAAGCATAAGCGCGGGCGCGGACCCGCGCCGACCACTATGCGAAGCGGTGGTAGCCGTGCTGGAACAAGAGGCTGGTTATCGCGCACTCTCGGCTGATTTTGCCCAATGGGGAGAAGGAGCCTATGCGGCGGTCAACGCGCACATGCAAAATGCCCCTACTCCAGAAATTGTAGCGCAACTGAAGCCCCTCGAACTGACCATCCAGGAAAAATTGGCCCAATATCCGCTGGCCGGGTTTTATAACCACCTGGGGGTGCTGGCGATGGGACTGGGCGACCGAAATCTGGCCATGGGCTGCTTCTACACGGGACTGACCAAAGATCCCGAACATATTCCCCTGTATGAATCCATTGCGTATGGGGAATGGAAGGTGAACCAGGATTCCGCCTCGGCCATCAAGTATGCCCAGCAGGGGTTGGAAATTTGCACCAGCCTGCCGGTGGAGATTGAAAAAGAATACCAGGAAACACTGAAAAATTACACCGCCCTCGCAAAAGACCAGCCCACCCTGACGGCCCCATTGGAGGCAAAAAGAAAAACCCTCGAAATCCTGCACGCGAATATTCAAGCCTTTGACAAAGATTATGTGGGAAAATTTGAGTCACGCCTAAAACTGACATACTCGTATTGCAGCGCCCTGGAACAGGAACACCACGACACGGCTTTGGCCTATGCCAAGGAACTGTACGACAGCGACCCGGCCGACCCGGAATACGAGGACAATTACGGGTATGTCCTGATGCGTTTTTACAAGAACACGGACGATTTGGATGCCGCGGAAAAACTCTTTAATACGGTGGTGCAGATGAAAAACCAGCCTGAATCCATGACGACCAAATTAGTCCAAGTGCACCTCGCTGACCTGGCGCTCACGCGCCAGCAGAACGCGATTCACAATTAGCGGGGGTACCAGGTTAGGAAACGTGAGGGACAAAGAGATTCTCGGTGACAATATTAGGAGAGTTTGATTGGGTGTAACATCATGTCATCAAACAACGAAAGCAAAGCAGGGAAGCTGATTACGGATTCGACGCTGATTTTGGCGGTGTTGACGGGCTTGGCGTATTTTTTGGGAACTATCCATCTGGCTTACTATTGGCATTACCTTGGCGTCGAGAGCACAATACAATCAGAATCGTCATTTTACGGAACCGTCGTTGAAGGCAGCTTTACACTTTTTGAAATGGCATTATTTTTTTCTGTGGTCCTGTTAGTTTTCCCAATCCTTTTTAATTCGTGTCCAAAGTTTCTGGCGAATTTTTTAAAAAATTGGAGAAATGAAATAGTAAAATTTTCTGGAGCGTTTTTACGTCCAATCTTAATTCTTTTTGGATTAATTATTTTTATTATGGCCTGCACGGCGCTGACCATAAAAGACGCGAAAACGAACAGTGACAAGGCTCCTGCATCCATGAAAAAGGTTAAGCTACTCGTTACTAATGCGGGCACCCTGGTGGAAAATCCAGAAGAGTTGATGTTTTTTGGGAAAAAGGACAGCTTTGAGCTGTTTAAGCGCACGGCAGGGCCCAATGCCGGGGAGTTTGTGCTGATTCCCGATACGGAAATCAAGCAGCTGGTTTTGAAGTGAAGAGTAAAAGTATTGCCTGACCCCTTTGTGCTTCTACCATGCAACGCTTATTCCTAATTTTGTTGTCAATTATACTTGTTGTGCGTCCCGCACACGCCCAAGAAGCAGATTCTAGTTATGCCTATTTGGTCAGCCTCAATTATCTTACGGAGGACACCCATCCCCTTACTTATGCAGCGCCAATTGATATCCCGCTGCCCAAATACAATCTGGATTTAATCAAATCGAATCAGCATGGGTCGGTCGTGATTGAGTTTCTAATCAACGGGCAAGGCAGAGTGTATGGTGAGCAGATTGTGAGCCAGGCATCTCCCGGCCTCGGCCAATCCGTAAAAGACGCGGTTTCCAATTGGACATTTGCGGTAATTGGCCAGGGTAAAAAACCTACCAGTGGGATAGTTGAATGTGAATTTACGTTCTCCCATAATGCCAAAGTAAAGGAAAAGTTTGTTTTTGGAGAATTTTGGCAAAGTATAAAAAATGCATGCTCGACCACATTTCAGTTATCAAAAAGCGAGGCGGCTTTAAAATTGTTTAAGTTTTTAGGAATCCTAATATTAACGATCGTCTTAGCCTTAATTTCTCTGGCGCTTGCCGGCAATGATCGCAAAATGGCAGGCGCACTTGCACTGATGTTTTTTGTCATCTGCTTAGCGGCTCTAGGAGAAATAATTCTTTGCTTAATAAGGATTGTATTTATTTGGTCATAGCGAAGGCCGGACTGACGTTGGAGTTCTCCGCCAGAGCCGGATAAGCCGGAATTGGGATTTTGCGCTCAGGGAACAGGGGCAACCTGACCCCTTTTTGCTGCCGTTCCTTTTGGCCCTTTAGTTAGGCATTATTTACTTCGCTAATTACATTTTGACAGTAACGGATTTCATCCTTACCGATTACAGGCGTCGTTAAAATATATATGTCCATCTCTGATATAATTAGATTTATATTTTTTTTGATAGACAACCTGATTATGGGGTGGACCCTTGCCGGTGGTCTGTTTATGTTTATACAGGCCGGGTGTGCCATAGTCTCTGCCGGATTACTATGGATGAAGCTAAAACACCGGGAAAGCTGGAAGCCATGGGAAGATAAATTGATGAAGTATGCTTTTGTGGTTTTTGTCATTTCACTTTTAGCTTGCACATTGCTTATAAGCCCGTATCTGCAATTTAAAAAATCAACCGACGCAGCAGTAATGTCCGCTGAGGACGCAGACAAATGGCATAGAAAGGCAACAGAGTTAAGCAATCAAATAGAGGTTCTGCAAAAAAGCCTGGCCAATAAAACAACCGAGGCCGAGCAATTGGCACGCGAAGCATCTCTTTCAAAAAATCAAGCCCATGATCTACAGAACCAGATTGATGATCTCAACAAGCGAACCAATGAACTGGCACAAGTAAAGCAACCACCACCCCAGCCCATCCAAGTACAGTTAATCCAACCCACTCCTGAAAGGTTTTTGACGCCAAGTCCAACTCCTATCGCAGCCACCCCAGAACCAACATCGACAACTCCAGCACCACCTCAAGCTGCGGCAGCCAAACCCATTACTGACTATGGCGAAGCTACTTATCAAGAGATTGCGGTAAAGATTCTTTCTGTCCAGGCAACTGACCAAGACACTATTTTAGTGCTGATGAAAATCGAAAATACTAGCAAAACCCAAGCTGTGCGTGTGGAGATTAACATCAACGCACATGGAGGTACGGTTTCACTGACAGACGAAAACGGAGTTCTAATGCAAGCCTCCCGCAATGTAAGCGGCATTGCTCTGGGCTCTGGCTACTATGGCAGTAATATAGATACATATACGAGTTTAGTCACCTCGGATCCACGCTATTCCTCGCTAAAGAGGGACGAATACCAGCGGATGACTGAAATAGATGGAGATCAATCTACAGTTGTCAGCTTGCAATTTATCAAAGATAACCGACGGGTAGGAAAAGTTTTTCGACTGCAATGTGAAATCATTACAGCAACCGGCAATGAAAACACACCCAGTAACATTCGCTTGCGCAATGCGGTGATTGCAGGGATTCCGACTAAAAACTAACCAGTTCATCCTGATGCGGAGGATCGCAGCTTTGAGTTAAATCAGTATAAATTACGGCGAGATTCTTGGTGATAAGATTAGGAGACTTTTATGGAGTGTAACATCGTGTTAACCTCCGCTTAAAACCCTTTCCCATCCGCCTTTGTCCCACACAAGCAAACCTCCAGCCCCAGCTCACTGGCTAAAGCGGCTTTGGTGTACATGGCTAAATCGGCTTCGGCGGGGGAATGGGCGTAGGCGACCTGGATGTGGTTGGCTTTGTGGCGGGCCATCATCTGGTCGCGGGTGACGCCGTACGTCACCGCGTGCATGATGGGCCACTGGACGGTTGTCGCCTGCCAGCGGCGCTGGGTCTCGGCTTCGGGCAGCGTAATGACCTTGGCGCGGCCGAGGTCCATTTTCAATTTGCCGCGTTCGACAAAGATGCGGGACCAGACGATTTCGCCGGGTTTGGCGATGCCGCGGACGGTGCCGCCGCCGAGGCGAAAATACATGGGGGGCTGGCGGAGGGAGTCCGTGCCGGCGTAGCCGTTGATATGGTGCGCGGGGGGCGCGGAGCCGGAGATGAGGAAGACCCAGACGTAGTCCTTGGTGGTGCCGGACTGGTCCCAGTCGCCCCAGCGGAGGTCGTGGAGGGTGTTTTCGACGGGTTGGTGGAGGGCGGAGTGGACGCGCTGGGTGAAGACGCCGTCTAGCCCGGCACATTCGTCCACTTCATTAAAGTGCGTGAGGGGCGCGCCGGGGCGGATGAGCTGGCCGGCGGCGTTGGCGACGGGCGGGCGGGCGGAATTATTCAAGATGCCTTCGACCAAATCGGACGCGGGGAGAAGGTCTTTAAGGCCCTGCTGGTACTGGATGCCGATGGATTCGCAGCCGAATTGGTCGGCGAGGCGGAGGGCGGCGATGTACATCTTGCATTGTTCGAGGACCTGGCGCTCGGTGAGTTCGGTGGCTTCGTTGGTGCCGAGGTGGAATTTCATGCCCTTGACGCGGAGCCAGTCGTACACGGCGCGGGCTTCGGCGGCGGAGACGAGCGTGGTGGCGTGGTAGAGGGTGGATTGGGAGAGGCGTTCCTTGTACACGCCGGTGGAAAAGAGGAGTTCGTCGGGAATGATGGCGTTGAACATGCCCATGCAGCCTTCGTCAAACACGCCCATGATGGATTTGTGACGGAGGAGGTCGGCGGCAATTTTGTGGGCGGCGGCCTTGGCCTTGACGGGAACGGTGCAGCGGTTGAGGGGGTGGACGTGGTCGGTCTTGTGTTTGCAGGAGCCGGACTTGAGCCAGGCGGAAAGATTTTTCAAGAAATGGTCGTCGGTAAAATCTTCCGACCAGAGCGTGGAGTATTTGACGCCGGCTTTGGTGAGCGAGCCGTTGAGATTCAACATGCCGACGAGGCCGGGCCAGGTGCCGGACCAGTTGGCGACGGTGAGGATGGGCGCGCGGTGGGAAATGAGGCCGTGGAGAAGGTGGTGCGAGTATTGCCAGACGGCTTCGGCGACGATGAGGGGCGTATTGGGGTCGATGTTGGAAAAAACCTCCATGCCTTCCTTTTGCGACTGGATGAAGCCGTGTTTGCGCGTGGGGTCGTAGGGATGGGCGCGGACGAGAGTGCAGCCCTGGGCGGCGAGCGCGGCGGTGAGGGCCTGCTCCATGGCGTGTTGGGCGGGCCAGCAGACTTCGTTGGCGGATTGGCGCTGGTCGCCATTGGCGACAAGGAGGATTTTTTTGGGCGAAGGCATGGGGGATGAAGGGAGGTTTTAGCGGGTGGACTGGAAAAGGCAAGGACGGGGACAATTCGTTTTGGGGGATTGCGGCGTGAAATTCTGGGAGAAATTCCGGCGACGAAAGGGGAAGCACGATGCCCCCGGCGCGAAAGCCTTCGCTGCGGCGGGCATCGGCACTACGCAGGCGCGGGCGGAAAAAAATGTTCCCAAAAATTTATTCGAAAAAACGAAGTTGGCGAAAACGTAACGTGGGTGTCGTTAGCCTGACACGCGCGTGGTGCATCTTGGGTGCAGGTTTAAATTTTGCCGAACACACCGCACTTCCTTCGAAAAAATATTACCACCATGAACATTCCGCTCAAAAACAAACTCACGCTGCTCGCTCTGGCGATGGCGCTGCTCAACACACCGGCCGTACAGGCGCAGGTACTGAACTTCGGAGTCACTTTGAACACGGCGGGCATGAGTGCCGACAGCGCCAACGCGCCGTTTTTCCTGGATTTCCAATTGAATTCCGGCAGCGCCCTGAACCCGGCGGACACCGTGACGCTCTCGGGCTTCACTTTCACGGGTGGAAGTGTCATCGGCACCCCCACGACAACGGGTACGGCGACCGGCAACTTGACGAGCCAGGTGGTGTTGGCGGCCAGCACGTCGAGCCAGTTTAACGAGCTTTATCAGCAATTCGGCTCCGGCACCACGGCGATCCACTTCACGGCGTCAGTCAACGAACCGGATTTGGGCGGAACCCCGACGAGCTTCACGACGGCGATCATGGACAACTCACTGGGATTCCCGGCGCAGATCTTTACCACGGCACCGGACACGGCGAGCATGGTGGTGCTCAACCTCGGCCCGACGAACACCTTGGGCAGCATCGGCCGCTTCGCGGGGGTGTCGTCGGCGGATGGCATTACGTCCTTAAGCGGGGTCTCGAGCTCCATCACCGTGCCGGAACCTTCCACCACGGCGGCGATTGCGGGCAGCGTGGTGGCGATGGCCACCCTTTACTTCCGCCGTTATCGCAAACTGCCGGCGGTCACCGCCTAAAAATTTAACCTTTTGCTCGTTTAATCCCTCAATCATTACATCATGAACATTACCACCCGTTTCGGATTCCGCCAGGGAATCCTCCAGAAAATCGCGCTGGCCTGTCTTTGCGCTTCGAGCGTAATGCCGGTCGCCGCTCAAGCCCAGCAGCACGCGGGCAGCATTTTCTATATATTGATGGAAAATCGAAACTTCTCCGCGGGTAGCGACACCTCTGGAGGCGCGGTACTCCTGGGCAATTCGGCGGCGCCGTATATCAACAGCCTCATCACGTCGAGCAATTCGAATTCCGCGCAGGTTTCGTATTGCACCGCGTATCACAATGTTTTGGCAACGCCGACGGGGAGCAATCCGAGCATCCATCCCTCCGAACCGAATTATCTTTGGTTTGAGTCCGGCTCGAATTTTGGCATCGCGAACGATAACGACCCGTATGGTTCGACCCATCAAGTGCAGGTAATTGCCAACTTCCAGACGGCCAATCCATCGCTAGCCACGCAAAATCTCACCGGTTTGCTGCAGGCGGCGGGGGTCAGCTGGAGGTCTTATCAGGAAGGGACCGACCTCGTCACCGCCACCGGGTTCAACTCCAACGCGGCCATCAGTGGTGCTAATTTGACAGCCACGCCGGAAGCGCAAGCGAACTGGACGGTGCCGCTGGTCAGCTTCAGCGGCTCGAACACCACCACCTACACGAACCCGTACAATGGGAGTCATCAGTGGAATTTTGCGGTCAAGCATGACGGTTCGCTGTTCTTCACGGACACCAATGGCAGCACCATCACCACGGCCAACACCTCGACGACGAATCCGTTTTCTCAGAACTATGCTCCGCTGGCGCAGCTGGCGAACGATCTGACCGAAAACACCGTCGCCCAGTTTAACGTTATTACTCCGGATCAGTTCAACGATATGCATACCGCGCTGACGGGTGGTTTCAACTATCATAGCACACTGTATACGGGGGATCTGGCCCAAATCGCGCAGGGAGATAATTTTCTCTCCATCGTGGTTCCGGAAATCATGGCGTCGCAAGCGTACCAGAATAACGGCGTGATTGTCATCTGGACGGACGAGACCGAGGGCACGAACCAAAACGACTTCAACCATACGCTGATGGAAATCGTCATCTCGCCGCTGGCCAAGGGCAACGCATACGCGAGCAACCTCAACTACACCCACTCGACGGATTTGAACACGCTGCAAAAAATCTACCAGGTGACCGGCCAAACGCCCACGGGATTCTTGAACGATGCGGCCAATCCCTCCAACGCTTCCAATAGCACAGTAGCTCCCGGGTTCGGAACGGGCACCGCGTTCGATTTGTCGGACTTGTTCCAGGCCAACGTGATTCCTACAACGATTCCGACGATGAAAATCACCCCGGGCGGATACGTGCTCAATCGGCGCACGAACACGGTTACACAGGTGGTGACGGTGACCAATCTCCTGACCTCACCGATTACCGGGCCAATTTATCTGATTGCGGGCAGTTTGTCCACCAACACGGCGCTAACTAATCGGGCCGGCTTTACCGCGAACAACTCCCCGGGCAGCCCGTACGTGTTGGTAACTGGTTCGCAATTGGGGGCCGGTGCTTCCACCACCGTGACGTTGCAATTCACGCCACCATCGTCCGGCAGCATCTCCGATACCTTGTCGGTGGTCGCCACTTCAACACCGTAAGCAAATAATTTAATAAATTCCGGCGGGGCCATCCAATGGGGTGGCCCCGCTTGGTTGTTTTCTACTGCCCGCATGACTAAATTGTTCCTCTTGATTGCCGGCGCGATGCTAACACCAGGCCTGGCTTTTGGTCGCAACCGTGAGCCTGGTTACGTGCAAACGAACCTCGTCGCGAACAAAGCGGATTATCATCCGCAGATTATTGATCAAAACATGGTCGATGCCTGGGGCATCGCCTTGCGACCACCCGGCGCCGGCGGTCATATTTGGATTGCGAATGCCCGGACCGGAACCTCATCCGAGTATATTGGCGATGTATCGGACAATCCGCTTCATCAAGACGGATTGAAGTTGGTCACCCTGGATCAACCAGGCTTCACGGATCACGGCTACGCCTTTGTGACCGGCCAGGCGTACAATTCCGCGAGTGACATTCCGGGGCAGCCGGAGGAATTTCATGTTGCCGGACCGGCGGATAATCTTAAAACAGCGCCGGCGGTGCCCATTCCCAATGGATATGCGGGGTCGGCAAAATTCGTATTCGTGACGGAGGACGGCTGCATCAACGCCTGGAGTTCCAGTACGGCGGTCGCCATGAGCGCAGCGCCGGTAATCATCAATTATTCGAAGACGGCGCCCGCCCTCCCCAGCCCGGCGAACTGTGTCTTTACGGGTGTGGCGCTGACCAACAATGCCTTTAACACGGACGCTTACACCAAAGCAGGCGGCAATCATCTTTTTGCGACTGATGTGCGCAACAACGTGATTCGGGTCTTTGACCATAATTGGAGGGATGTCACGGACAGCTTTCATTTTCAGACTCCGGCAAGCGTCGGCCGACTGCACCCGTTTAACATTCTCGATTTGTACGGCCATCTGTTTGTGGTCTATGCGGAGTTCGACCCGGAAAGCGATGAAGGCCAGGAACAAGTCCTCGGCGCCGGCCTGGGCCATGTCGTCGAATACAACGAAGACGGCACGCTGGTGAAGGATTTCCACGATCGCGGAATGCTGAATGTGCCGTGGGGTGTGGCGATTGCTCCGGCCAGTTTTGGGACCTTGGCCAATGACCTGCTGGTGGCCAACTTCGGCGACGGCACCATTTCGGCCTTTGACCTGGCCACCGGGGATTTCGTCGGTTATCTGCGGGACTCCGACACCAAGATCATCAGTATTGATGGCCTCTGGGGAATAACGGTTGGCAATGGAGTCAGCCTGGGCGACGCCAATGCCCTTTACTTCACGGCCGGGCCGAACAATGAAGAGGATGGCCTCTTTGGCCGCTTAAATCCAAGTAATGGCCGACTTCCCCAAAAATAAAAAGATCCGCGCCTTCATGCGGTAGGGTCTTTAACGGGCTCGGGGACGACGATGACGGGCTCAACGATTAACTCAACGGGTTCAGGAGGTTTGTGGCGGCGGCGGCGGGGTGTGAGGGGTTTGACGACGTGTTGATGAACCCCATTGGCAATGCGTTTGCTATGGCGGGCGACCCAGGCGAAGAGGCGGTCAATGCGCGTGGCGTGTTTATCCGGGAGCTTCTTTTTTAGAAAGGCTTTGGCCTGCTTGAGGAAACGTTTGGCCCAAACAAATTCATTGGAAAGAACGGCGAAACCGAGCAAGAACAGGAGGGTTGACGGCGCGGGCGTGACTTCAGAGAGAATGGCGAGGAGAATGATGGAACCGCCGACGGCACCAAAGACAATTTTGCGGGCGTTGGCGTACCAGAATTTGCGGAGTTGGTGCCAGTGCGCCACAAGGTGAGTCAACATCCCTTTGCATAACGGCGACGGACGGGAATAGCGAAGGTTATGATGAAGAATCGAATGGGGCGAAACCCGTAGATGATTGAAAGAGACTTGTGAACTCAACGCCGAAAGGGTTTGGGCGATGGGGAATCCTGCACCAGTGGCCCGGAGTTGGCCGCGGACTTGGCTTGGTCGGAAGGGCCGGAATCGGGACCGGGGCGCGCAGGGCCGGGTTCGGAAGACAGGGTTACCTCAATATATTTCTTTTCTGTTTTTGCAGATGCTTTTGCGCCAGCCGGTGGTTTGACCCAAAACAGCACGATGAGGTGAAGCGCGATGGCGAAAGCGTTACATACTGGCCGTTTCATGGCAGGTCGAAGCTAGCGCCTTATTTGGAAGGGAGCGGGGTGCGGTGCGAAGGGATCAATTTCCGGATGACCGGCGAGGTAGGCCGCCTCGGTGTCGTATTCCATGATGAAGCCGCGCACGGCATTGTTGCCGTTGCGGTCGTTCCAACCGGGGCCGGGTTTCATCCCTCGACTTGACCAATAGTTGAGGGCATTTTCCCAACCCAGGCCACGGTCGTTATCGGGATTGGGTGGCGCCCAATTGGTGTACTTGAACGGGCCTTCGTTGTGAACCCATTGCCAGCCCTCGGCGGGATTTCGCCAACTTTCCGGTTTATTAAAGGGCGATTTAAATCCGCCGAGCCAGGGGCCGTCGAGAAAGGGATTGGATTCATCCAGCCAATATTTAGGATCCTTAACCAAGTTGAAGACAAATAAATTTTCGGCGGCGGAGGTAATAGTTGCGAGATAGCCGCCGTGGGAGTTGGCGTACTTGTTGGCGTCCTCCCAGGTGATACGGGAAGGAACCAAAAAGGCGCGGTAAAAATGGCCGTTACCCCCGGCACCGGGCGACCATTGGGCGGCATTGCCCCGGCCCGCACCGGAAACGGGAGCCGAGGAAATGGAAGATGTTTTCGTTGCAGGAGCTGCGGAATCGGCGGCCAGGGTCATAGGCGCAACGGGAGTATCGGGCAGAGTTGGGGTGACCGCGGCCGGGGGCGGTTGAGTCTCAGTCATGATGGGCGAAGGCGCGGGCGGGGGTTGTTGCTCGGCCACGGGGATTGGAACGTCTGGCACCGGTGGCGGTGGTGCAGGGGGGAGAATATCCGGTGGTGGTTCAGCAACGGGAGTTGGCAACGCAGGCGTGGGGGCAATCACCGCGACGGGCGGTGGGGAATCATTGACGATGGGTCCGGGATTCGCGGCGGACTTGGCTTTGTCGGACGGGCCGGAATCGGGGCCGGACCGCGCGGGGCCAGGCTCGGAGGATAGAGTGACGACGATGACTTTCTTTTCGCTTTCTTTTTTGGGCGGGAGTTTTTCGGCAACGAGTGGAGTCGCCCATAAAAGCACAAGGAGGTGAAGCGCGATGGCCAGTAGATAAAAAACCGTCCAGGACATGGCCGGACTTACGCGGCAAACACCGAAGGAGGGAAATTGAATTTTCACCAGCTGAAGCAAAAAACGGGGGTAAACATCACCAAGGTATCAGGCGCCAAGGGGTAGTCCAATCCGATTATAACTGCTAAAGGCGCGATGAGTTCCGGAAATTTTCTCCATATTTGGCCGCCCTATCCTTCAAACCGTCTGGGTTTTATGGGTAACTAATGGCTTGAGCGCTTTCGCGACAGTTACTAAACAATGATTATGCGTGCAAAGGCGTCCGAGTCAGAACCCAGCGTCAAATCTCGGGGCATAAGGAACGTTGCCGTTTCTGCCGGCCTGACGTTGTTATTCATCATAGGTTGGAGGACATTGACCCAGCCCGAACAACCCGCTGCCAACCCAACAACAGCTGCCCCGACACCTACTGCTGCCGCGCCCACCGTGAGCGGGGCCAGCAAACAAGAATTGCCGGTGGTGCGAAGCACCCCAGCCCCTTTGGCCAATCCGACCGCGCTCGATAATGCGCTGCAGGAACTGGCTGCAGCCACCACTGCGGAGAAACGGTTTTATGCTTTAGACACTGCAGCCAAAGAAAGCTTTGCCGCAGGCCAAATGGAAGAAGCACGCCGCTACGCCCTGGAAGCACTCGACCTGGCGCAGAGGTTTCGCTCCAACTGGAACTACGGCAATGCCATCCATGACGGCAATATGGTGCTGGGCCGCATCGCGGTGAAAAATGGCGATCTGAATTCCGCCAGGGATTATTTGCTCAAAGCGGGCAATACCACGGGATCCCCCCAACTGGATAGTTTTGGCCCCAATATGAGCCTGGCGAAGGATTTGCTCGAAAAAGGCGACCGGGAAACCGTGCTGCAATATTTCAACCTGTGCCGGCAGTTTTGGGAACTGCATTTAAACAAATTGGATGAATGGAGCGCGGATGTGGCCGCCGGTAACACTCCGGACTTCGGAGCTAATTTGAAATATTGATGATTGGAAGCGCGACCGGTGCTGCCAGTCTGTTCAGGATGACGTTGCCCTGATTTGACGGGCTATAATACAATCCGGCTTTCTTCAAGCTTGCCCCAAATGTCTGAACTGGCAGCATCGGTGGTCATGCCCCACCACCCCACCCCGACTGCTTTGTTTGGCTTGGCTGCGATTGCGATTGCGGCCACATTACCCCGCTTGAGCGCCGCGGATTATTATGTGTACTACGGCACCGCCCAAGGCGGCGCGGGCAAAGGCATTTCGCTGGGGCACTTTAATAGCGACACGGGTGCGCTGACCAAGCCGGTGCTGGCGGCGGAAGCGAATGGGCCGTCATTTTTCACCCTGGCGGCGGACGGGAAGCATTTGTATGCCTGCCTCGAAAACGCGAACAAGGTGGCGGCTTATGCCATTGACGGCGCTACGGGCGCGTTGAAGCAGTTGAATGTCGTGGACAGTGGCGGCAGCGGGCCGTGCCACATCAGTTTGGACAAAACGGGGAAATTTGCGCTGGTGGCGAATTACAACAGCGGCCAGGTGACGGTGCTGGCGATTCAGGCGGATGGCTCGCTGGGCGCGCAGACCGGCGCGGACAAGCACGAAGGCACCGGCCCGGACAAGGACCGCCAGGAAGGCCCGCACGCGCACAGCATCATCCTGGACCCCACGAACAAATTTGCGCTGAGCGCGGATTTGGGGAACGACAAAATTTACGTTTATAAGTTTGATGCGGCGACCGGAAAAATTTCGGCGAACACCCCGGCGTTTGGGATGGTGAAGCCCGGCGCCGGCCCGCGGCATTTGTTATTCAGCCCGAATGGCAAAGTGTTGTACTGCATCACGGAAATGGGCGCGACGGTGACGGCGTTCAATTGGGATGGCGCGACGGGCACGATGAATGAATTTCAGACCATTTCGACGCTGCCGGCGGATTTCAAGGCATTCAACAAGGACGCAGAAATCATGTTGAGCTCCGATGGAAAGTTCTTGTACGCCTCTGCGCGCGGGCACGACGCGATTGCGGTGTTTGCGGTGGATGCGAAGACGGGCGGGTTGAGTCTCGTGCAGGATGCGCCGGCCGGGGGCAAGACGCCGCGTTATTATAGTTTCGACCCAACGGGCAAGTGGATCATCTGCGGGCACCAGGATTCGAACACGGCGGTGGTGTTCAGGGTGGATGCCGCGACGGGCAAATTGACCCAGCACGGCGACCCGATTGCCGCCACGAGCCCAATTTGCATGGGGTATTTGGCGGTAAAGTAATCCGCCTACAAACGGTCAGGCAGTCGACACCGGCTTTACCCGCAGCGAGAGTACAATCGCGCCGGCGGCGGCCATGCAGAAGCAGAGGAAATAAATGCCACCGACGAAAGTGCCCGTGTGGGTTTGCAACATGCCGAGAACAAAGGGCCCGACAAAGCCGCCGAATTGGCCGAGAGAGTTTATCAAGGCGATGGAGCCGGCGGCGGCCATTTCGGTGAGGAACAAGCTCGGCAGGGCCCAGAAGGCGGGTTGGTAGCCTTTCTGGCCGGCGGAGAAAATAACAAAACAAACGATGGTCAGCGCCAAATGGCCGCGGGTGATCGGGGCCAGCAACAGGGCGGCCAGGCCGATAAAAAGAGCCGCAGCAGCGTGGAAGCGGTACTCCTTAAAACGGTCGGAGCTCCAGCCGACGAATAATTGGCTGGCGACCGCGAAGCATGGCGGCAGCATGACCAGCCACGTGATCTTGTCGTTACTTAGCGAATACCAGTCTTTGAGAATGCTCGGCAGGAAGGTTTCCAAAGCATAGTTCGCCGTCACGCCGAAAAAGTAAATCAGCGCAAGCCAGAGCACGGCGGGAGTTTTAAAGGCTTCGAGCACGGTCATGCGGCGGCGGCCAGCGACCTGGGCTTTCTCCAATTCTAATTGTGCGGTGAGCGCCTGCCGCTCTTCGGGCGTAAGCCACTTGGCGTCGGCCGGGCGGTCAGCAAGCATGAAGAAGACCGCGAGGCCGAGCACGACCGCCGGGAGTCCCCAAAAAACATAAATCCACTGCCAGCCAACCAGGCCGAGGAAGGCCGGGTGATGAATAATTTGCCCGGCGACCGTTTCGTCGGTGCCGATTTTGAGCAAAGCACCGGAAATTTTGGGGCTGATGATTTGCGCAGCGGGCGTGGCAATCATGAACCAAGCGAGCGAACGGGCGCGGTCGCGCAGCGGAAACCAGTGCGTCAGGTAAACCAGCACGCAGGGGAAAAATCCAGCCTCGGCCACGCCCAGGAAAAAACGCGCGATATAAAACTGCGCGGGGGTTTTTACCAAGGCGGTGAGCGCGGCGACGATGCCCCAGGTGAGCATGATGCGGCAGATTAATTTACGAGCGCTCCACCTTTCGATGGCCAGAGCGCAGGGGATTTCGAGGAAAAAGTAACCAATAAAAAAAACGCCGGACGCGGTGCCAAGGACGGCGTTGTCAAAGCCGAGGTCTTTGAGCATCGTCAGTTTGGCGATGGAAAGATTGACCCGGTCAATATAGGCGATGACATAGCCGAGGAAAAGCAGCGGCGACAGCCGCAGGTAGGCTTTCCGACGGGCACGGTCGAGGGCGGCTTGATCGATGGGGTTAATCGAGGCGGAGGACACGGGGTAAGGACGGGGAAAGATTCATCCTTCCGATTAATTGACCACGGGGCAAGACGGGAGATGGAAAAGCGATTGCGTGCAGAAAGGCAAATAGGTATGGCCCTTGATGATGCGCATCAAAGATTTGCGGGTACACTCCATCGCGATTTCCGATCCCCCACTCCGCAGCTCCTATGGGCTGCACGCGCCGTACGCGCTGCGGACGATAATCGAACTGGAAAGCAACGACGGCGTTATTGGAATAACCGAGACGTATGGCGGCGAGGCGCAGGTGAAACAAATTGAGGCGCTGCGCGGGCAGATTATCGGGGCGAATCCGTACCGGCTGACGGGATTTTTATCCCCGATGGTGGAAGGCGAAGGCAGCGGCGGGGCGCGTTCGCAGACTTATCATGTACCTGGAGAGAATCCGCTGGATGCCACGACGCGGACGTTTGCAGCCATTGAAGTGGCGTGCCTGGACCTCATTGGGAAAACGGTCGGCGTGCCGGTGTGCGATTTGCTGGGCGGGCGCGTGCGCGACGAAGTGCCATTTTCGGCGTATCCTTTTTATAAACACACGGGCGGCGGTGGTGAAGGCGCGGATGCGCGAATGGACGAATACGGCGAGGCCTTGACACCGGAAGCGCTGGTCAAACAAGTACAGCAGATGGTGAAGCAATACGGCTTTGGTTCGATTAAGTTTAAAGCCGGGGTGCTGGAGCCGGAGATTGAAATCGAAACGATCAAACAACTTTACCGCGCGCTGGGGCCGAACGTCCCGCTGCGGATTGATCCAAATTCGGCGTGGACGGTGGAGACCTCGGTGCGCGTCGGTAAAGCGCTGGCGGTGGAACTGGGGCGCGGCGGGTATTTGGAAGACCCGACGGCGGGCCTGGAAAACATGGCCGAAGTGCGGAAGCGTTTGCTGGCGGAAGGCATCAATACACCGCTGGCAAGCAATGTGGCGGTGACTTCGTTTGCCGATATTCCCAGTTCAGTAAAAATGGACGCGGTGCAGATTATTTTGTGCGACCATCATTATTGGGGCGGGATGCGGCAGGTGCAGCAACTGGCGCGGTTGGCGAAAACTTTTGGTTTGGGACTTTCGATGCACTCCAATAGCCATCTGGGCGTTTCCCTGATGGCGATGGCGCATGTCGCGGCGGCAACCCCGCACCTGACCTACGCATGCGACACGCATTACCCATGGCAGTCGGCGATGGATGAAGTCGTGCTAGGCGGGCGCATTGCGATTAAAAACGGCTGCGTGCGGATTCCCGAGAAGCCGGGCCTGGGGGTGGAACTGGATTACGACCAATTGGCGCGCGGGCGCGAACGCTATGCGAAATGCCCCTACCGCAAGCGCGACGATGTTTTGGAAATGCGCAAGCACGTGGACCCAACCTGGGAGCGGGTGCTGCCGAGGTGGTAGCAGGGTCTTTTTTGGTCGCGATATACTACACTGGCTTCTTGGCCAAGGCCCAACGACCGGCCTTCCGCGCAAAGATGTGGCTGGGACGCTCTACTATATAATAAAAGAGGCAGGACAGCCCGAGGACGAAACCGGCCAGCGCCAGCCACTGGAGGACAGGATGGTAAACAGGGCCGGAAAACATGAATAGAAAAAGCCCGACGGCGGGGCCGTGGACAAGATAGAGGGAATAGCTCCACTGACCGGCCCATTCGAGCAACGGAATGGACTTGAATTGATGATAGGCGATTTCGCGGTAGAGCCAACAGGTGGCCGGCAGGGCAAAAATATTCAGCGTCCATGGATAGCCAAGGCTGGCGTGAAAACGCAGCACACTACAGACAATGCCCAAAGCCAGAATGGCCCCGCGCCAGAGCCAAATTTTAGCGGTGGAAGGTGGTGCGGTACGGTTGGCGTTAACGGCTTCCGCCAGCCAGCAACCGAGCAGCCAGCAGGGTAAACCAACCAGCCAGTTTAAATAAGGCCCAAAGGAAGGATAATCCGGCGCGGCGGGGTTGGTGGGGATGATACAGTAAGCCACTACGTAGGCCGCGAACACGAGCCCACGCCAGCCACCCCAATGCACCCGGAGCGCCAGCAGCGCAGGGTAAAGCAGGTAGTAAATAAATTCCGCCAAAAGGCTCCACAGGACCGTTACGTGCAGAAAAGTCAGCGAGACGCCGGTCACCTGCCCCAAGAGGATGGCGACCGCCATGGGCGGCAAAAGGCGTAAAAAGCGGCGGGTATAAAACTCCCGCAGGATGGGCTGGCGCTGCAAACCCGCGTAAGGCAGGTGAATGCAAAAGCCAGATATTATAAAAAATACAATGACCGCCGCAGGTCCACACCAGAGATTGCCGCTCAGGCTGCGCAAAACAGTGCTCAACGCCGAAGGTCCGTTAAACTGCAGCGGCGGAACATCGTGATAGCAAAAGACCCACCACGCGCATAGAAAGCGGATGGAATCCAGCCCGCGCAGACGCGCGGACGGTCGGGCGGAGGCGGCGACGGAGTCTGTTACCGTCGCCATAATTTTGGATTCGTTAGAGGGTGCAAAGGCTGTAAACTCTTGGTCGGCGAAGAACAAGTCATAGGTCAAAATGCGAGGGTTGGCCAAATTTATTTTCATTTAGCACCCCTGGCGCGCGCCCGAGGACATGCACTGAGCCAGCCGCCGTTGGTTACTGAACAATATGCCGTTAGTCATAAACTGGCAGTATATTTTTGCGCTTTTCCGTCGATAAGACAGGAGGTGGCGCGTGAATAAAGTTACCGCGATGATGCGGGTAAAACGAGTTTTCAAGCGGTCACCTATTCATGGCCAGCGAAACTGAGACGACCAACGCACGCCGGGCAACCCCTCGCTGGGTTTGGCTGGTCACGGCTGGTTTGCTCGCGCTGTATGCGGGTCTGGCCTTCACCGCTTCGCTGCACAAGGGGGTTTCATACGATGAAGGTGAAGAACTGGCGGTGGGGTATGACATCTGGCTGCATCAGGATTTTCGCATGGAAGGCGCCAACGGCGACTTGATCAAGCGCTGGGCGACCCTGCCATTTTTATTTTCCCAACCGAATTTTCCCGACCAGAAAAATGAGAATTGGCGAGCGGCGCTGCCGTACGTCCTGGGTTATGAGTTTCTTTTTGAAAGCAATAATCAGACGGCGCGTTTGCTGGAGCAAGGGCGGGCCATGGCGGTGTTGGTGGGCCTCGCCACGGCACTGCTGGTTTTTTATTGCGGCAAGGAGATATTTGGCCCGTTGGGCGGACTGTTTTCGTTGGCGCTGTTTGTATTCAGTCCGGACATGCTGGCGTTTGGAGGCATTGTCTCCACCGAGATGTCCATCTGCCTCACGTTACTGGGCTCGACCTGGTGCGTTTGGCGATTGTTACATCGCGTGAGCTGGGGGCGGTTGCTTGCCTGTCTCGGATTCTTGGGGTTATTGTTTCTGGCCAAAGCCACGGCGTTGGTCATTTTTCCCATCACGGTCGTTTTGGTGGCGGTGAAGTTATTGATGGGCCGGCCACTGGAATGGCGGCTGGGTCAAACTCGAACGATTAATTCGCGCGGAACTCAAGCCGCCATTTTTCTGGCCTTATTTTTTGTGAGTGGCGTTTGGTGCTGGTTTTGCCTGTGGGCGCATTATGACTTCCGCTATGCGTCCAGCCCCAATCCCTCCGACCCGGGGATTGCCGCCTGGGTGCACACCACAGGCAAAGCGCCCCTAAACCCGACGCTCCGGACCGTTTTATCCTGGAGCCGGCGAACCCAGATCCTGCCGGAAGGCTATTTGGACGGGATTGAGTTGTTATCGTCTGAAAATCAACACCACGAAACGTTTATGAATCGCCAATGGTCGGAAGGCAACACGCCGGCCTTTTTCCCTTATACCATTTGGGCGAAAACTCCGCCCGCCTTGTTGCTTTTGTTTGGATTGGGCCTGGCGTGGTGGCTGCAGGACGGGCGCCGTTTTGTGAAATGGAAAAAATTGGGCTGGTCTGGATTAGTCAACCCCCTGAGGTTTCTTTACGACGCAATTCCGTACCTGGCGCTGGTGGCGGTCTTTATTGTGGTGGCCATTGCCCAGCACCTCGATATTGCGCACCGGCATATTTTACCG